>JADMIO010904344.1_pt1 | contig 70525 bp, 58 predicted proteins | sample 8958161 | NCBI WGS metagenome assembly JADMIO01 (sample SAMN16585339, study PRJNA669376) | soil metagenome | isolation source: Crop rotation soil | place: USA: Cullars Rotation, Alabama | collected 2011 | reverse complement strand
GCCGCGACTTCAAGTCACGTGAATTCCAAGCTTCGGATCCCACTGTGCTGGAAAGGAATGGTCCGCCGCATCTCGACCAGTCCTGCCGCAGCCAAATCCTTGGAGTCGAAAGGCGTATTCCCCGTCAGCAACTCAAAGAGCAAGACACCAAGCGAATAGATATCGGTTCGGGTGTCCACGTCTAACGGGCTCAGATCCGCCTGCTCCGGGCTCATGTAAGCGGGAGTGCCGATGAACTGCTCGAAGGCGGTGAAGACGGTCTTAGCCGTCAGCCGCTGGTCGGTGGTGGCTTTGGCAATGCCAAAGTCAATCACCTTGGGCACAGGCTCACCCTCATGATTACTAACCAAAATGTTGGAGGGCTTAAGGTCGCGGTGAATGATCCCCTTTTGGTGGGCATGCTGCACGGCTTCACACACTCGGCCGAAAAGACGGATTCTCTCCTCGGTCGAAACCTCGTTCTGGTCGCAATAATCGGTGATCCGGATGCCGCGAACCAGTTCCATGGCAAAGAAGGGCCGACCCGTCTCGGTCGCGCCCGCCTCGAGGATCTTGGCGATATTCGGATGGTCCATCAGGGCCAATACCTGACGCTCGGCCTCAAACCGTGCCACCAGTTGCTTGGTATCCATACCGAGCTTGATGACTTTCAGGGCCACCCGCCGGCGGACCGGCTCCTCCTGTTCGGCCATGTACACGACCCCACAGCCCCCCTCCCCGATCAGTCGCAGCAATTTGTAATGACCGATCTGATCACCAGGTTGCCCCGCTGCCGGCAACGCGCCCTCAGGTAAGACGCCGCAATCCGACGCAAGCCGCACCGTATCAGCCTTGTCCTCCATCCGCTCCACCGAACCCGCACCCACAGTCGCCGCACATGCCGGGCAGGCTTCCCCCGGTGGTCTTAGCCGATTGCAGAGCGGGCATCTGTCCTCAACCGGATTCTTCATAGCCATTCCCGGCCCCGATCATCGTGCGGATTGCTAGCGCGAAGATCCTTTTGAGCGGCGTTGAACTCTTGCATGGTGCTGCCTTTGGGGGGAGTTGCGCTTTTAGCGGAGTCAATAATACCCTGCATTGACTTCGCCCTAACTTATCCAGGCCGACCATCGGCCGTCAAGGCAGGACCTGGGTGATTTGGCCGCGACGCTGCCGCTGTGTAACGTGTAACGCCGGTTTGCAGATTCGTAACGCCGGCTCTGCAACCGGCATGCCTGCATGTCAGCATTGTTGCGACTGCTGCCCGGGGCCTTGCAAAGGCATTCGGGAAACTGCTAGCTTCGGCTCATGCGTCGATGCGTTTTCATCAGGGTAGCTTTTCTTCTTGTGGGTGTATCCCAGATGCTGGCGGACAGTTCTCAAGTGACGTCCACCGATCACATGGACGCACCGTCCCCCCTGACCCACAGCCGGGCCGTCCTCAGTATCCCGGCGGTGACCCAACACTCGGTTCGTGTCGCCTACCTGATCCCTTCCAATCGCGAGCCGCAGACGAACGGGATTTACCGCCTGCAAACGACTTTGCTGGCCTACCATGCATGGTACAAAGACCAAATGTACAAGAATGGTTTCGGCGCCAGATCCTTCCGCTACGAGACCGAAGCAGATGGCATGACGCCACGAATCCACCTGGTTCAGCTCAAGGTCACGGATGCGTATTTGCGCGAGGACATCTGGGGACACACCATCGAAGCGGCGACGGCGGCTGGGGTGCCGGTCTGGACCTCGAAACAGGTTTGGTGGCTGATTCCCGAAGCTCACCTGATGGGGGCGGACGGCTCGATCCAGGGTGGCACGGCGCTGGGGGCCAGCAACGGTTCCGGTGACGATGCCGGGGTGGGGATGCTGGGCAGCGACGGACTGGCCAGGGCAGAACCCTCTTTTCTTTGGGATAATCGCAATTACGCCGGCCTGACAGTCACTGACCTGGGTGCTTTCACAATGAAGCAGGACGTGACCTTTCCCTGGTTTGAAGGCAAGACGCTCAGCTCGGTCGCTTCGTCAATCCTGGGCGCGGGCCTGCACGAGTTGAGCCACGGGTTTGGCCTGCCGCACGACAATCGAAACGATGACAACATGCATGGCAATCTGATGGGCAATGGTCTGCGCGGCTGGCGCGGGGCCATTTTCCCTGACCGCTATCCAGCCGATTATGTGCGGCTATCTTACGGATCCGCACTCGCGTTGAGTACGAGTCGCTACTTCAATTCAGACACGAAATTCACCGACACAACCAAACCCACTGTCACCATTCAAACGCCGCCTTCCGTTCGCCTCACCAACGGTCTGCTGCAGGTCCAGTTCCGGACCGGCGATGCTGGCGGATTGGCTGCAGCCTGGTTAGTTTGGAAAGGCGACCTCTGCGCCGAAATGCCTCTAACCGGCACGGTCTCCACCCAGGTCTTTGCAACGCCCTGGTTCGAAACCGGCGTCGCGCGCGAGTACAAAGTTGCCGTGTTCGATCGCCAGGGTAATAAGACTGAGGTCACCCGGAATATCACAGTAGCTGCCGGAGACAACGCCGCCCCGCAGCCAAAATTCAAAATCACCCCAAACTCGCCAGCCGTCGGCCAGGCAGTGTCGTTTGACGCCAGCGCCACAATCGATCCCGACCATCCCGCCAGCACACTGAAAGTGGAATGGGACCTGGACGGCGACGGCTTCTTCGACACCACACCTGCCGCAGGCATGCGCGTCACTCACATTTTCCCCGGCCTCGGCACTTTCCTGGCCCGCTGCCGCGTGACCGACCCTGCGGGAGCCCAGGCCGTTTCCACCCCGATCGGGTTTCAGATCGTGCTTCCAGGAGACAAAGAGCCTCGCATCCAGGCACGGCCACTCGGCGATGGATTGGAGCTGAGTTGGCCGCTGACTCCCTTTGGCTTCGGGCTGAGCGGTGCGCCCGCCCTTGGTGGTGAGTGGGCATCGCTGACCAATCCGTTGAAAGTCTGGGGCATCTCCAACGTCGTTTCAGCCGAGGCTTTGGAAAACAGCGCGTTCTACCGGCTCGCCAGGTAGCGGCGTATGGGAGGGTTAATCCACGTAATCGATAAAGCCGACGAACATCTCGCTGCTGGTTTGATCGCCCCAGAAGACGGTCGCGTTCGGATCCGGGTTGGCTAGATTTAGAATCGAATTGTCGAAGGCGCCTTCAATCTCAATGCGAGTGCCAGTGGGGAGCAGCTTCGGTTCCGCCAATTGATACCCGGATTGCCAGCGAAAATTGTAATCCGGGACCGAGAGCAGAACTTCTTGAGTGCCATCCGGGTAAACGGCCGTGTAACGCATGCGCTTTCCCCGAAGGTGCATGTGTGGATTGAGGCCGTGCAGGCGAATCGGGTGGTCCAGCGTCCATTCGGCCGCGACGGGGTATTCCGGGTCACCGGGTGGTATTTCGAACAAGGGATTGAATGGGCCGGTGCTGTGGAATGATTGAGGCGGTTTAGTTTTGTGATACCAGAGCGCGAGGGTCGGCAGATCGTTGGTCAACTCGCCGTTCGGGGTGTAATGCAGGTTGAAGGTCAGCCAGTTGGATTTGCCGAGAAAATAGCCGCTGTCTGATGGGTAAATGTAGGGCGCGAGGCCGGGAACGTAAGTCGCCAGCGAGTCATTATACGTGGAAAAGTTCGGTAATGGGCTCTGGTTCCCCACCCGGCCGGTCCACACCAGGTAGTGATGCACGATCGCCGGGCTCGATGGCAGGATAATGGCCGCGCGCAGCCACACATTGCTGGGATTGGGCGCCTGCACAAATAAATACCGGTAGGCTTCAACCCCCGTGAGTTTAACCGACTGCAGGCCGGGCGTGACCAACGCGTCCGGTGGACCCAACTCCGCCGGCCACACCCGGAACGAAGGCGGCAAGGGCAGCTCGGCCAGGGGATCGGAGCCATCACCGCGGGGAGCACCGGCGTCGATCCAGCGGAGCAAGCTGAGCCTGTCGGCCGCGGAAAGGGCCAGGCTGTTGCTCCAGTGACCGTAGGCGGGGTCAACATGCCACGGCGGCATTTCGTTGCTGAGCAGCGCGTGTTGCATGACCGGCGCCCAACTGGCCACGGTCGCGTAGTCCGTCATGGCGAAAGGGGCGACATCGTTGGGCCGGTGGCAAATGGCGCAATGCTGGCGAAGGATCGGCGCCACATCGCGAGAGTAACCAGGTGTGGGGGCCGTCGAACCCGTCAAGAGCGCGCCCGTCACCGGAGTGCGGAGGAAGTCGATGGGTTTGTTCCCCGTGAGAGCAGCCAGCGATGCCGCCAGGTAGGGCTGCTCCGCGCCTGGCGTCGCCCCCTCAAGCTGACCGCGATATGAGACGAGAAACTCCGGCGGACGAATGACTGCCACTTCGCCTGAATGCGTGAGCCGAAGCGCGAGCGCGCCCAAGCCGTCCGGGTCGAGCAACACGCGCGCATCGATGCCGGACGCCTCGACACGGGCTGCGATGTCAGACCTGGTCACGGTGCGATCGTGGAGCAACACCCAGAATTGCACGTCCCTGGCGGCGTAACGGAGCGAGAGCGGTCTTAACGCCTGCAGGACGGCGTCCAGCTCCACGATCGATCCCCCGGCAGAACTCACCACCAACGCCTGGAGGTTCCTCGGATAAAACAACTCACGAGCCTTGCCCTCTTGATCGAGGAGGAGGAAATCATTGGCCGGTTCAAAGGCTGGATCGTCTTCGGGCAGAGTCAGGCGGTAAAACTGGGAGCCGTTCAAGGCAGCGGCGGAATCCAGCCATTGCAATCCCGGTTCAGTTAAATTCACGGTCAGGAACGGCTGCCAGGTCGCCGGACTCAGCAGAGACGCCGACTCAATACGCGCCGCCCGTCCGGATGGGCCGCGGAACAGCAGCCGCGGCAGGCCAAGTTGCGAGTCCCAAGCCAGGGCGAGGCCGGGCTGGGTAAGGTTCATGGGGGCGAATCTGCGCCGGTTGAGGCGGAGACGTTGAGCGGCCTCAGCCCGGGCGGTGCCAACGACGTTCAGGCGGCTCGGGGCGGAGCACGACGGATCAATCCCGTCAGGCAACTGCCCGTGCGTTCGGGCGGCTGTAAGCAGGAGCAGGCCGGCCAGCGCTAAGACGGAACCAGGATGTTTCATTTCAGTTCGCCAGAATCCGCATGCTGCCAACGACCCCAGCCTCAGCAGTTACGACATGCGCCACGGTAACGGTAAGCGTCAGTTTAGCTCAGGTCCGCCTCAGCGCCAGTATATATACATATGCGGCATTCGGCATCGGGCCACTGCGATTAGCACCGACCTGGGAAACCCTTAATCGCTATGCGCGGGCGACGGGCACCCGGCTACGCATCGAACTTGAGCAGGAAAAGCGTAACCGTAGGCTCACCCATGGCTTAGGCGATGATTCATCGTCGATCGGTGTCCTGGGGTAAATACCCAATGGTGCGCCCGGTAAGCGTTGACGAGCTAACTCTGCTAAGCCCTTGGTAGCTTGCCGCGGCCGGGCAACAACTCTGCAACGAGCGCGTTACAGCGATGTGAAAGCGGTCGCCGGGTTTCTTTTTGGCTTGCGGCGGCCGGAGTTCTCGTGCATTGAGAGGGTCAGTTCCAGCTAAGTCCCAAAATCACTGACGAAAAAAGCTCACCGTCCAAGCTTGGGCTTGAGAACGGTTGTGTGGGCGTTTCGCCAGGATAAAAACGTAGGCACTATGCAAAATAGCAAAACAAAAAACCGCGCAGTATGGGTGCTCCTGACAGCCGCTGCGCTCCTGGGTCGACAAGCTCAGGCGCAGGTCATCTCCATCCCAAGCACGTACGTGCTTCCTTCCTCGGCTGCGGATACGAGCAAGCCGGGCTTCCTCTGGCGCATGTCTCAAGTCGCCTCGGTAGGCGCATTCGTCCAGAGCAGCTCGGCTCGCGCCGAAGCGCAACTCGCCGGGCAATTGGGCGATAACGTTGCCGATCCCAGTGTCGCCGGCATCGCCTCCGGGCCGGGCACAGCTCCAAACCCCGCCTCCGCTCCTATTGACTTCATCATCCCCACCGTCATCAACGTCGACCGCGGCGGCGGCAGCTCCGGCAACTTCACCCCGGACGACCAGATGCCCGGATCGCCCGGCACGTCCAACGGCACGGACAACCAGGCGGCCGAAGTGCTGACCTGGCTCGACCTGCCGGCGGGCGATATCACCATGGGCGTCAATAGCGATGACGGCTTCCGCCTAACCATCGGCGGGGGCAGCCCGATCGACAAGATCAGCGCCGTCAAGGTTGGAGAATACGAAGGTGGTCGCGGCGCCGCCGACTCCATCTTCACCTTCCACGTCGATAAAGCCGGGTTGTATGCGGCCCGGTTGCTTTGGTACAACGGCGGCGGCGATTCCCGCGTCGAGTGGTTTACGGTCAAGGCCGATGGCACAAAGGTCCTGGTCAACGACACCGCCAACGGGGGCATCAAAGCCTACCGCGCTGCCACCGGCGCCACCTTCGGCTTCATCACCAGCGTCTCGCCCGTCTCGAACGCGGTCGGCGTCCAGCCGAATACGACGATTAGCGCTCAAATCCAGGAAGGCCGCTCGATCGACACGAATTCCGTCACCCTCTCCATCGACGGTCAAAATGTGCCCGCGCAGGTCACCAAGAATGCAGGTATCGTCACCGTCAGCTACACGCCCACCACGCTGTTCAACTCTCTGACCACTCACACCGCGGCCGTTAGTTTCAACGACGATGGTCCCAAGGGCGGCCAGTGGTCCTTCACCATTGCCTACGTCGCCAGCATTCCGGCGTCAGCCAAAGTCGCGGCGGACACGAGCAAACCTGGGTTTACCTTCCGCGTCTCGCACGTCGCCACCATCTCCAACTGGCGCAACCCCATCACGGGCAGCACCGATGTCAACGCCAACGAACGCACGGATCGTCAATTGGCCGGCCTTCTCACCGATGAAGGCGGGGGCGCCTCCGCCAACGTCGCCGATCCCAATGCCAAGGGCGTCGCCAGTGCCGTCGCAACGGCTCCCACGCCCGCTAATGCCCCAATCACCTTCGAAATCCCCAGCGTGATCAACCTCAGCGAAACCAGCGGCCAGTCCAACGGCACCTTCCCCAATGACGATCAAATGCCCGGCGCTCCCGGCACCGACGGCAGCCGCGATAACTTCGCCGCCGAGATCATCACTTACCTGGACCTCCCCGCCGGCCTGGTCACGATGGGCGTGAGCAGCGATGACGGCTTCCGCGCACAGATCGGCACCGACATCCTTTCCGCGATGCTCCTCGGCGAGTACAACGGCGGCCGTGGAGCCACCGAATCCCTATTCAGTTTTGTCGTCCAGGAAGCCGGGGTCTACCCCTTCCGCCTGACCTATGAGAATGGCACCGGAGACGCCAATATCGAATGGTACACCATCCAGGGCGGCAAGCGCGTTTTGGTGAACGACTCCGCCAACGGCGGTATCAAGGCCTACCGCGCCTTGTCCGGCAGCGTGCCGGGCCGTGTCACCTATGTGACCCCGCTCCCAGGACTGCGCCTGCTCAACCAGGAGAGTTCCTCGCTCGTCATCCTGATTTCCGATGGCAGCAGCCCGGTCGACGACAAGTCCGTCACGTTGACCGTCGACGGCGCTTCCGTGACTCCGACCGCGGCCCGCGAGGGCAACGGCGTCCGGGTCACTTACACCCCGGCGACCCTCCAGATCCCCGGCAACGTCCATAGCGCCACCCTGGCTTTCAAGGACGGTTCCGGCGCGACTCAAACGCGCACCTGGCAGTTCCGCAACCTCAAGAACATCGTGCTGCCTGCCGCGAGCGTTGTCGAAGACTTCAATAGCACCGCCGAAGGAAGCGTCCCGGCCGGGTGGACAGCCCAGAACTTCACGGACTGCTCCGGCTCATTCTGCACGACTCCTGGCAACGACCTCGACGACCTCAACTCGGATACCTACAAGGGCTGGGTCGTCGTCGACCGGGAACGTCTTAATGGGCTCAAAGGCCGCATCTTCCAGGACGTCGCTCCCAACCAGACCGTCAATGGCCAGCCCGTGACCGCCCTCGGTGACGGCAACGTCCTTTATGCGGAATCCGACGTCCGTGACGGGAACCAGGTGCAATTCATCACCTCAAAGGCGTTCGACCTCTCCAAGCTCCCGCACGTCGTGCTCACCTTCGACAGCCTCTATGAGCAGAACCAGGACAGCATCGGCTCCGTCGAGTACTCCGTCGACGGCGGCAAGACCTGGCTCCCGGTCGTTTACTTCATCGATTCCGTCGATAGCGGCGGCGATATCAAGGTCAAGGCCGACGGCAGCGTCGATGCCCTCCAAACCCTGAACGGCCCCAACCCGGACACCGCCAACTGGATCGACCCGGTCACCAAGCAGGCCAAGGGTGACAACTACGGCGCGTTCATCGCCGCACCCATCACCGATGCTCTCTCCGCTTACATCGTCGGCCGCGTCAATGACGATCGCATCGAAGGCAAGCGCGTCGAGGTCTTTCGCCTCTGGCAGGCCGATGCCAAATCCGACGTCCGGCTGCGCTTCGCCCAGGGCGGCACTGGTAGCTGGTATTTCGGCGTCGACAACATCGCGTTCTACAGCGCCGAAGCGTCCGGCACAGCCCCCGGCGGAGGCACTCAACCAGGCACCCCGACCATCTCCGTCCAACGGTCCGCCACCGGCTTGACCGTGACCTACACCGGCACGCTGCAATCCGCGGACCTCGTTGGCGGCCCCTACACCGATGTCGGGAACGCCGCTAATCCGTTCAGCACGCCAGCCACGGGCGCAGCCAAGTTCTATCGCGCCAAGCAGTAGACCCTTCGCCAACCGGCTCAGTTCAGTTTGCTTCAAAGAGACCGGGCGCAAGCCCGGTCTCTTGTCTTTTGCACCAAATACTTTCAGGATGCCCTATCGCGCCCTTTTCAAACTCTTAAGGAAACTCGTTTAGAATCGCCAAGACACACCGGAACTGCTTGCTCAAGATCATTGAGACAATGAATTGCACAGCCCTTGCTTTTTGCCCTCGCCAACGTTGACAAGGCGAAGCAACGAGTCTCAACGGCCAGTAGATGGGAGCCGTCGCTGGCATTCCGGACGAGCAAGGCACCGCCTCTGTGGGCGCCGGAAGCGCAGGCCACATGGCGCTTCCCTTCGTCTCTTAATGGACGTAGGGTTGTGTCTAATGCAGCCGGTCGCCCGATCTGTTGACGCAGCAGCATAAAAACCTGAATGTTCTTTATCCCCGTGGCAAGCTGGTCATTCCGGATATTCCAATGTGACTACGGGATAAAGATCGATGCGATTTGCGGAAAGAACGCGCAGGAAAGTTGAGCAAAGCACATGGTTGCTAAATAGCGAGGTCATGTGCTCCCGAATGGAATCCGAAAAGAAAGATAGCCCTTGAGCGAGGCAGCCCCAAGCATCCGCACCGCGACCGAGGCCGGAATTGCGGCCGATCACGCCGCCCTGCCGCCGGCGCTGGCACTGGTCGCGGCGACGATCAACAGGACGGAGCACAACGGAATCAGGCCTTCGCTCGCACCGATTGCCTGCTGGCGAGCAAACGACATGCGGTTTGAGTTTGAATCGTCCTTTGTCCGCCCCGAAATAACGAAGGAATTAGGGGCACTCAAATCCCTCATTGATTCACTGACGCTGCCTGACGCGCAAGGCAGGCCCCAGCACAAGCCCGCCGTAACGGTGTTCGGGCACGCGGACCCGACCGGCAATGACGATTTCAACAAGCTGTTGAGTGGGAGGCGCGCCCAGGCTATCTATGGCATGCTCGTACGCAACGTAGCCCTCTGGGAAGACTTGTACTCCCGTCCGCTGGGAAGTGACAAATGGGAGCCCAAGGCCACCCATGCCATGCAAAGCACACTCGGCAGACCGCTTTCGGATCGGCCATCCACCACTGAACGCCAAGAGCTGTTTAAGGCCTACATGGATAGGGTATGCACGGTGCTGGATGCGAACGACCAACCGGTCCAATTTAAACTGGAACCAGCCGATTTCCTGGCGGCCGGCGCGGATCCGGGTGGGAAAGGCGATTTCCAGGGCTGCGGTGAGTTCAATCCTGTCTTCCTGCAATCGGAAAACGACATTGCCCGGTTTGAAAGACTTTCCACTTCATCGTCCGAAAAGGCCGCCGCGAAGACGGCCCGAGACGCAGCGAATGAACCGGACCGGCGAGTCCTTATTTTCCTGTTCCGGGCAGGCATAAGAATTAATCCCCAGGCCTGGCCCTGCCCCCGCGTCAAGGAAGGAGTGGCCGGGTGCAAAGCGCGGTTTTGGTCGGACGGCGAGCAGCGGCGCGGCAAGCGGTTGGCGGACAAGCCAAGGAAATTTGGTGAGACCAGGGACACTTTCGCTTGCCGCTTCTATCACCGCTTAGCCATCACTTCTCCGTGTGAAGGAGGGGCTCCTTTGTGGGTCATCCGCCTGCTTGAGGATGGGCCAGAGCCTATCGATCAGCGCAGACCGTTGGCAAACTTGCCCTTCTCCGTGACGGGTGTCGGTGGCGGTCTGGGCGAAATCCGTGGGACGACCGATTCACGCGGAGTGCTAAGAATTATCATCAAGGACAATCCGGCGGTAATGAAAGTTACGGTGGCAGGGCAAGAGATCACCGTGTTTGCCGGCTCCCTCAAAGGCGTGCAGGAGGGGGCGGAAGGGGTCGTCCAGCGCCTGCGCAACCTCGGTTTTGGCGTTTTGGATCAGCGTCGGGACACAACCAATCAATTGATCGCGGGGCTGGCCCAGTTTCAACGATTGCATTCGTTGCCGGTCTTGGAGCAGCCGAACGCGGACTTTCGCAAGAAATTGCAGGAGTTTCACGGCAGCTAGGCTGCCTTGGACGCAAAAATCATCCAATTCATGGCAAACCAAATTCCGGCTGACGCTGACGACGGCAACAAGACCGACGAGGCCCACAAGAAACGGGATCCCGATCGCCCAATTCACCGGATTGGTCAAAGGTTCAAGGCTGGCTCCTCAGAGCGGCGCCCGCCGTCATTTCGTCCGGAACTCAATGGCCCAACGATTGATGGAAAGGGATTCGATCGGCCGAAAGAGTTCGAATCCTGCCGGCGGCCGGCCGCGGTTCAGGCTGCGGCATCTCGTCGGAACCGAGTGCTCGGAACATTCGTTGTCTCGGAATTGGCTCGCGCTGTCCCGGCCTGGATACTGGTGGAGCCACATGTCGGGTTTCCACCCGCCTTTTCAGAGCCGAACGCGGCTTTCCAGGAAGTTGAAGGGAAGCTCGTTCGCAGCTTCCAGACTTGGACAGACTTCCCTGTCGCGCAATGGCACCAATGGTATGACTGGAACTTCCATGTCGAACCCGCCGAGGGCTATCGGCATCTTGCCGGCCCCGCTAACAAGCTGGAAGGGCTCGGAGGCAAAACACCTCTCGTCAAGGGTGCCACCGCCACCATGGAATGCGAATGGGACACCGGGGCCTTCGCGAAAATCCAGAACTTCGAGGCAGTCATGTTTCGCGCAGACTGGTGCTGGCCCATGGCACAAGACTTCGTGTGGATCGCCGGCCGCTGGATCTACGACTGCGGCCACGCAAATGCCCAGGAGCAAGTCCGCACGGAACTCCACCCTTGTGCGGCGGTGGCCACCGCGCGCTGGGAAGGGGTTCAATTTAAGACGGACCGCCATGAGCAAATTTGGCCACAAATTTCGGGCCTCAAACAACAATTCCCCGAAGACACACCGTTTGTTCCCGGAATTCGTTTTATGTTTTTTGGCAGTCGCAACGGCGGATACAAGAACTTCTTTGCGCTGGCTAATCCAAATAGCGCCTTTGACAAGAACTATCGCTTTATCGTGGATCTGCCGAGCATCAGTCCAAGCAACCGGACCATGGTCATCGGCGAGGCGGGGGAGAACACCGGGGCCGCCCTTAACCCCAGATTACTTGTGAGCTTTAGCTTCGACGAGTTCGCTAACGAGGCGATTGGAAAGTTTCAGAAGAAAGATCCCATCGTGACGGTAATCGACCGTGGTTCTGGCAAGCTACCGGAGCAAGTGATCATCGAGATCCCCATCGATCAACTTGACCCGGATACGGACGCGTATGGTGTCATTGTCTCGCTTGGCTGGCATGACAACGCGAACACCCTGGCGAGTCGCGTCGTCAAGTGCTCCGTCAACATACAGAGCATTGAGCTGGTCAGCACTCAACTATTGGGATCCGGATTGCCTTGGACACTTAAGATCGGTGTCAATGGACGCTGGTTTAGAAAGGAATTTCCGAGCCTGGGGCCAAGTCTACGCCCCATTAACAAGGCTTTCACCTTCTTCTTGCCCCTCGATCATCCAACGTCCTCCGGCGCGGATATCAAGATCAATTCTCATGGCAAAATCGTGAAGCGGGTTGGGAACTTTCTTAAGAAGTCCGCCGCAAACCGCACCGTGAAACTAAACGGAAGAGTTCTTGATTATGATCGCGATACGATCCTGCCAAATGACTTTAACGTCGTCGATGTCGTCGAAGAGCTCGCCTTGCTGCAGGCTGAAACCATCAAGGAACAGAATGAAGCCATCGGTCTTATTGACCTCAAGGAGAGCGCAACGAACGTCGCAGCAGCTGGCGGCACGAAGAACTTTACCCAGCCGGCGCTGACCCTGACCGAAGTTGATCCGTTGGCGGAGCTCGTCTTCGCGAACGACACCCCCGGCCAAGAAAAGCTAGATTATCGGCTCAAGTTTGTGATTACAACCGAACCCCAGCAGGGTGTATAGAACCAGATTCGGGCGATTAGGCTGAAAGCGGCGCAAGTTGCAACGCGAAGCGTTGCGAGACACCTCGACCTGGTCAAAAGGACTTCTTTCCCCGCCCAACGGCTGCTGGTAGGATTATGCTCGGTGCAACCCGAAGGCGGAGAACAGCGCAAGCTGGCGGCCATCATGTTCACGGACATGGTAGGCTACTCCGCGCTGACTCAGCGCAATGAAGCCCTTGCACTTGAGTTGCTTGAAGAGCATCGACGCCTGTTGCGTGATCTCTTTCCCAAGTTCCACGCTTCCATCTCTGGGCCACCAATTACGACCGGGAGATAAGCGACCTTTTGGCGCTGCGCAGCGAGATCGCCAAGCAGGTCGTTGCCGCTTTGCGGGTCCAATTGCTACCCGGCGAAAAGGAGCAACTTGAGAAGAAAGGGACTGAGAATGCAGAGGCGCACCGGTTATACTTGTTGGGCCTTTCCTTCTGGAACCGGCGCTCGGCCGACGGCCTGACGAAGGCGCTGCATTATTTTGAACAAAGTTTGACGAAAGACCCCAACTACGCGCTGGCGCATGTGGGACTGGCTGACTGTTATCTCGTCCTGCCTGTATACGCAGGAGTCCCCACAAAAGAGGCAGTGGCCAAGGCGCGAGCCGCCGCACTCACGGCGCTAAGACTCGACGATACGCTGGGTGAAGCTCATGCCGCCCTGGCTTACGTCAGCAGGATTGAATGGGACTGGCAGCGAGCCGAAGCGGAGTTCAGACACGCCATCGAACTCGCTCCGAATTACGCCACCGCGCACCATTGGTATTCGGAACTTCTGCGGGATTTGGGGCGCTTTGATGAAGCGAGCCGCGAGATTCAACGGGCACAGGAGCTGGATCCACTCTCGCCCGTCATCAACTTGGTCGCCGCCCTGGTTCTCGTCTTTCAAGGACGTCATGACCAGGCCATCGGCGTCTTGAATACAGTGCTGGATCTGAATCCAAAATTTGGTGCGGCTCGGTTGTCCCTGGGTGAATTGTATTTACTGAAACAGATGTACACCGAAGCTCTCAACGAGTTCCAAACCACACGGGCATCCGCTGGCAACACTCCTTATGGCCTTGGCGACCTCGGCTGTGCCTACGGGCTTTCCGGCAGAGCGGATGAGGCTCGCAAGGTTCTCGATGAGTTAACTGGATTCTTGCAGCAAGGATACGAGGTCCAAGCCGATATCGCGTTCGTTTACCATGGCCTGGGCGATCGAGGAAAAACTCTCGATTGGTTGGAAAAAGCCCTCGACGCCCGAAATGAGTGGATACTTTCGCTGAGAATCGACCTGTTTTGGCAGAATCTCCATTCTGAGCCGAGGTTCGTCGCGTTGCTGAAGCGAATGGCGTTGGAGAAATAGCGTCGGTTTTCGGCACCCTGTTCGCACCGTACCGAACGGTCGCCTCCTGCAGGATTAGGGACCCTTCGGTCATCTGGGCCGTCTCCCTCGGCGTGAGCACCAGCGCTCGGCTCTTCTGCACGTCCTCCATCGCAACACCCGCGAACAAGTGCGATGCCGGCTTCACCGTTACCACAAATGTTATAACATTCCGAGGGGCGTTTTCTAACCCTTTCTGAATCAGCCAACTGCGGACGTGACAAATCCTACATTCGAGGTGCCGAGTGAACGTCTTACTGTGTGCCGTCGGCAATCGTGTGTGACGGTGGGCGGGTCGGTTGATAACCTGAGCTGGTGAACGACGCGAACAAAAGGAAGAGGTATTCGGCAATCCCGTGTTCCACGGCATCCTGTTAAGCCGCGCACGTGTAACCCCTTATGTCCTTGCCCTTACAGAAGGCAACGAAGGGCACGAAGAGTTGCGAGAACAAATTGTTCCTGCCGCCAAGTCGACCCTCTCACAATGCCGCGTGCCTCACTTTTTTCCGTGCGCCGTCGTTCGCGTCGTTCGCGGTTCACCACACCCGTCCCGGCCAAGCCCAGCGGCCAAATAAAGTGATCCGCAAATGTCGGAATTTTCCGACATTTCTAAGGGTTTCCCTTATCCCTTCGTATCGGTCGTCGAGACAAGTGCCTGCAATGGTTGTAGTTCGCCAGCTTGCGTCTTAGGTCGGAAGTCTTACGGGGAAAAAGGTGAACCGCGAACGACGCGCACGACGCGAACAAGAGGTCGGTTTCCCGTGGTTTGCGGTTTGCCTAGCCGGTCGGATAAGCCGTAGATGCGGTCGGACCGGAGGATGAGAGCTAATAGCTCTCGTTTGTCGGGATTAAGCCAAATCACGACGGTGCGGTGGTGAGTGCATTGCTGGATGACAGGCTGTAGACAGGGAGTAGACAGGCAGTACACAGGCAGCCAGAGCGGGTGTACTGCCTGTATAGTGCCTGTATACTCCCTGTGATCTCGCCAGGACGGCGCATGGAATTAGTCACGTGTTCGCATACAGCAAAAGGGTGTAGACCGATCCGGCGCGCTGCCCGCCCGCGAGGTTCGCCGCCTCCTCGCCCACAATGGCTTCCTTGCCGCTGAATACCCGGCCCGGTCACGCACAGGAAGGTGATGGCGACCAGGAAGGCGACCGCAACATTGCCGCTCTGAAAAGCGATGCATTCCGCTGGCAAAGGCGGGATCGGGCGCACTGGTCCGCAGGGCGCCATCGGACATGGGTGTCAGGAAGAGACTGCCTCTGGGACCGCCGCCGAGATGCTGGAGAGCGGTTTGAGGCAAGACGAGCCCAAGTGAATGGCGGACTTTGGGTAATTTAAGTTGGAGGGATCATGAGAAAAGGACCGTTAGCACAAAAGTTATAACATCAGGCGAAGTTTTGAGCAACTGGCGTAATCCCAGTCACTTGTGACTCGAAAAAACATTGAAAAGCAGCTAAGTGGGCCCTTCGCGCGAGAAGTAGACCAGTAGACCCGATTTAAGGGCCCCGCCCAGGCGGGCGGCTTCCGGAACCTTTCAGCCCGCAGCGGACCATGTTCAGCTCGACTTTAGGGAGACGGCGCTAGAGGCAGACTCCTTCGTCGACCATCTCCCCGTGAAAGCTGTTTCTCCCAAACGCGTTCATCCGCTCGGAGAAAAGCTTGCCCTCGCGCGAAAAGGGCATTGAATAGCCCCGTTCGGAAATGATGAAATTGGCTGTTCAACAACTTCCACTCTTTGCTGACGGCCAGCTTGCGAACCGCCTTGATTTATTCCCGTCGCTGCGCTTCATGGGCAGCAAGTTTCGGCTCCTGAACTGGATTTCCGAAGTCACGTCGGAGTTGCGGTTCGGCACAGTGTTGGACGCCTTCTCGGGCTCGGGCTGTGTTTCGTATTTGTTTAAGTCCCTGGGGAAGGCTGTGACTGCAAACGACGCCATGAATTTTAGCGTCATGATCGCCCGCGCGCTCATCGAAAACCAGATGACGACGATCTCTGCGGGGGATTTGGATTTGCTCCTCGCTTACGATCCTCGGCATTTGCGGTTTATTCAAAACAAGTTCGACGGCATTTTTTTCACGATCGAAGATCTTCGATTCCTTGACCAGGTATCCTGGCAGGTCGGGCAACTGGACGACCCATTCAAAAAGGCGATTGCCATCTCTGCCCTGGTGCGCTCCAGCATAAAACGGCAACCGCGGGGAGTGTTTACCGTCGCCGGAGACCCGGAGCACTACAAAGACGGTCGGAGAGATCTGCGGCTGTCGCTCCGGGAACATTTCGTGGAGCACGTCGCGGCATACAACGCCGCGGTCTTCGACAACGGCCGCCGGAACAATGCCGTGCGGGCCGATGTCTTCGACTTGCCGGAGACTGAGTTTGATCTCGTCTACCTCGATCCGCCCTACGTGCCGAGGTCGGACGATAATTGCTACATTAAGCGCTACCATTTTCTCGAAGGGCTCTCGCTCTACTGGAAGGATGCCGAGATCCTCGAAGATTCCAGGGTCAAGAAACTCAAAAAGCGATTCACTCCGTTTTCGTATCGAAGGACGGCTGTCGATGCTTTCGACCGGCTGTTTAGCAAGTTCCGCGACAGCACGCTGGTGCTGTCATATTCCTCCAATGGATATCCTGACCTCGACCTTCTGATCGAAGTGATGCGCCGCTCCAAGGCACGCGTGGAGGTCCACTCCAAAGAGCATCGCTACCATTTCGGAACGCATCAAGGGGCTGAAAGGAATGAGGTGACCGAACACTTGATCATAGGGGTGTCTTGAAAAGAGAAAACCAGGAGCTGGATAGACTCATCGCGGCGCTCTCACCCATCGAATCGAAATGGCGCGATGCCTACGCAGATCAGGTGATCGCAACCCTCCAGGCCATCCCACCAAAAGACGAATATTCGAAGGATGATCTGATCACGCTTTTTGACAGCGGCTTCAAACCGGCGAACACGCTTATGCAACTCGTCTTGGATTTTTCCAAGGACGAGTACCGGGCTGCGCTTTCTGGCGAGTTTGGGAAAGGCGGAGCAGGCTCGAAACGATACGCCAACGATCGGGGCAAATTCGTAGACAAGCTGATCCAAATGGGCATCCTGGAGCGGCTCGGAACACTCGTGAAGACTCCAGTCACCTGGAGGTCAATCCTGATCGAGAGGCTCAAATCGGGACGGGGAAGCGCCATCAAAGGCCAAGTGCGGGGGCGATTCCTGGAGAATTTTGCGGAGGAGATTGTGGCCAGGGTCTTCGGGCAGGGAAATTACACGATGCGCTGCCGATTTACCGGGGCTCGCGGGACGAGCACTGAGAAGACTGACTTTGCCATCCCCTCCAAAGAAGAGCCGCGTGTTCTAATCGAAGCGAAGGCCTACGGAGCAACGGGGAGCAAACAGACCGACGTTTTGGGCGATATCAGCCGAATTGTCGGCGAGAAGCGGCACGACACCGACTTCCTGCTTCTCACCGATGGAATCACCTGGAAAGCGCGACGCAACGACCTGCGCAAGCTGGTGGCGCTGCAAAACATCGGCGATATCACGAAGATTTACACGACCAGCATGGCGGTGCAATTTGAGGCGGATCTGCAGCAGCTCAAGACTGAGCACGGCCTTTGAAAGCAATGTGCTGCCGGTGAACCCATTTGACGCGCTTGTCAAACTCGGACTGTAGTCGCACGAGTGAACAGCCTCGATGAACTGATCACCGTGAGCCGCACGACGAAGCGCGACGTCACTTATGTTGATCCCTACCCAAAGCTCGTGCAAGCGACTGGCGCCGCTGGGTCGTGGCGAGGGTGTCGCAGGGGTGGAGCGCCGGGCCTTGCGATCTCGGGCGGCGCTCCACGGGCGGTTGTATTGTCCAGTTGCCCTGTTTGGGATTGGGTGCGTTTACTTCTTCTTCTGATCCAAGGGGACGGTGACAGTGGTTGTAGCGATCGCGCTGTTGCCGGAGCTGTCGGTGCATTGCACGGTAATGGTATAAACGCGTCCCGTGCCCCTGGCAGAACGTTCGGCACGGAGCTTGACGCTCAGCGGCCCCGTGATCTCCCAGTCTGGGCTGGTATCGCCGTCGCCCAGACCGTCTGCCGGTTCGTTGCTGCTGACGGAGATGATTCTGCTGACCGGGTTAGGGTCGCGGTCGTCCGTGGCGGCCACGGTGATGGCGGTGGGAACCATCCTGTGATCGGGCGCCCAGAGAGTGGCCGGGTTAGGGGCCACGCGGGATATAGTGGGAGCAATGGTATCTCCGACCGAAGTCAACACGAACCAATCAAAGTCTCCAACGCTCATAGAGAAACGCAGGGTGAGCGGGCCGCCCGGGTGAATGAAGGTGGCCGGGGCCCCGCTGCCATCGGTCATGGGGACGAGATCGTTGGCGCCCCAACCGCCTGAACCGGGGGCATCAAACATGCCCAGCTCTTCCAATGTTTGGTTCGGCGTTCCCACCCCTGCTGTCACCTTGCTGAGCGCTGCTCGCAGCTCATGCTCCACCAGGCCGTCGAAGGAGAGCGCGGCCCAAACACCGTAGGTGCCGGCGGGGACTATCCGGGTATAATTCTGCCAGTCGCCGTCACCGACCCAGCCGATGCGGTAGTTGGTGGTCACGTCATAGCCGGGACGGCGCGTACCCCAGCGGCCGGCGATGTTGTCGATCATATCGACATTGACCGGGTCGGTGTCAGGCCGGTAAATGTCCCCGTCGTTCAGGTCGTGGTTGGAGTAATCGATGTTCAGGATCGCCGCCAGGCCATCATAAGCACCGCCAGTGTAAGGCATTTGGCTGGCGATCGGCAGGCTTTGGCCTCCTCCAAAATCATAATCTTCCGCCTCAATCACGAAATTGGGTGGGGTCGTCCCCAGGCTGTCCGGAGTTCGAAGGAGCCGGCACTCGAACGTGCCCTGGGTGCCAGGAGCCAACGGGGTGCCGAGCAGTGTCGTCAGGCCATTCAGGACAAGCGTGTAGGCCACCGAGCCGGAGGGCGGGGGCGACACAATCAAGTCCCACGACGTGTTCGGCCCGAAAAAGCGCACCGCCGTCACGGTTAAATCATTGATCGCGTAATGGCTCAAATCGGCGGCCACAAACGAATCCATCTCCCGGTTGAATTCGAGCCGAATACGATCCTCGCCGCACCTCGCGCTCACGGACATCAACTGCGGCACCGTTGGATCGCATAGGAAATTGGGCTGCATGACCGGCAGTGCGGTTCCGAGCAGGCTGGTCAGGCCGCTTAGAGTGAGGTTGTAGAGCACCCCGGCCGAAGGGGTGGGCGACACGATCAGGTCCCACGAATTGTTCGGGCCCGTCAACTCAACCCCCGTCACGGTGAGGCCGTTATCAATGCTGTAGTGACTCAGGTCGCTCGCCACCAGGAGATCCAGGTCCTTGTCAAAGGAGAGTCGGATCCGGTTCGCCCCGCAGTCGGCGCGGACTGAGAGCAACTGTGGCGGATTTGGGTCGCACTGGAAGGTTGTTTGGGTGTCAGGGGGCAGCGGGGCTCCGAGCAGGGTGGTGAGACCGTTGATCGTTACCGTGTAGGAAGTCCCGGCGGAGAGGGCCGGCGACACGACCAGGTCCCAGGATGTGTTCGGCCCGAACAGGTCTACGCTGGTCACCGTGAGTCCATTGATGCTGTAGTGGGTCACATCGTGGGCCAGGATCGGGTCCATCTCCTTGCTGAACCACAGCCGGATTCGGCTTCCCGCGCAGTCCGCGGCGACCGAGACCAACTGGGGCACCTCGGGATCGCATACGAAGGTCGCTTGAGAGTCAACCGGCAGCGGGACACCGCCCTGACTCGTCAGGCCGTTCACGGTTACGGTGTAGGCAACTCCGGCCGAGGGCGCCGGCGATACAACGAGGTCCCAGGACGTATTTGGCCCGAAAAAGTCGACCGCCGTCACGTCCAGTCCGCTGACGGCGTAGTGACTGACGTCGCGCGCGCCGGATGTATCCATTTGACTATCGAAGCTGATCCGGATGCGGTTTATGCCACAAGCGGCGGCAGCTGATACCAGTTGGGGTGTGGTAGATTGGGACCACGCATGGGATGGCAGGACCAACAGGACGAGCACTGTTCCCAAACTCACCCAGCGTCGCGAACAGTTCGGCCGTTCGGCGCATGCGCCAGGAGCCAGGGACCGGATTGATTTGAATGTTTTCATGGGGGGAAACGAGTTTCTGACCATTTGCTGATTCGCTGACCAAAGGCACAGTCAATTGGCGGGCGGGACCGGCCGTTTTACTTCTGACGGTGCCCAAATGACATGAACGCGATGATCAGGATCACATTAAATTACCTGGTTTGTAAAGAGTTTTTTCATTAGAGTTATTCACCGTTGGTTTGAAGCGGCAGTTCCCCTCAAAGGGCTCCAGGACAGCGCGATAATACTCGGGGCGAGGCGAGAGCTGTAAGTGGTTAAGCAAGAGCCTGCGTTGTTGGATACGAGCGGCGCCATATCTGCACAGCAGCCGTAGTAATGGGAGCCTCGCGGGCTGTTGTTTTCTTGAACGAAAACGCCCCAGTTTTCTTGAACCTATCGATGCGTTGGACCTGATAAAGAGAGTTCGATGGCTTGCAAATAGGAGGCCAAAGCTCATACTCCTGGCCGAACCAGGTCCAGGCGATGGGTAAAATGTCTCAAGCAAGGCTTAGGCTGCGGGCGGAGCTGGAAGCTCCCCCGGCATTGCGGCGATTTGGCAGCGGCTGGATCAGCGGCGTGCTGGGACTGGTGCTGGGCGTGGCAGGGTTGTTCCTGGTGATCAGTCTGCGCGCGCCGGGCGCGTTGGCGATGCCGGAACTGCGTGGGCTGCACCAGCACCCGATGTTCCGGATTGGACTTCACGTATTGCTGCTGGGGGCCTTTTTCCTGTCGGCAGTGAGTCTTGCCTTGCGACGGGGCAGAACGCTTGGAACCTCTGGAGTGGCTGCAACACTGCTTGCGGCGCTCATCGGCGGTTCCAGGGCAACGGCGCTTGTGCCGGACCCGACGCCGGTGTTCTTCGGATTGGATTGGTTTGTGTTGAACGTGCTTTTCACGGGACTGGTTTTCGTTCCGCTGGAACGCCTCTTTCCCAACAAGCAGGAACAGGGACTTTTCCGTGAAGAGTGGCGCGAAGATCTATTTTATTACCTCGTCAGCAGCCTGATGGTGCAGGTATTGACGTTTCTCACATTTGCGCCGGCAAAGTCCATCCTTGCGCTCGCTCCGATGGAAGGACTCCGATCCTGGGTTGGAGGCCTGCCGTTCGTGGTCCAGTTCATCGCCATCATGTTCCTGACGGACCTGGTCCAGTACTGGGTGCATCGCGCCTTTCACCGGGTCCCATGGCTATGGAAGTTCCACGCCGTTCACCATTCCGCCGAAAGCATGGACTGGATGGCGGGCGCCCGAATGCATTTTCTCGAGATCTTCGTGTTGCGCGGCCTGACCGTGATCCCCATGTATGTCCTGGGATTCAGCGAGGTGGCCATGCATAGTTACATCCTGCTGGTCTATCTCTACTCAACTTTCGTGCATGCCAACCTGGGTTGGCGTCTCTCCCTGATGGAAAGAGTATTGGTCACCCCGCGGTTCCATCATTGGCATCACGGCCTCGAAGCCGAGGCGGTTGATGTCAACTTCGCCGTCCATTTCCCATTGTTCGACCGGCTATTTGGCACGTACTTCCTGCCGCCGGGGCGATGGCCGAGCGGTTATGGCATCCAGGGCGGTCCGGTGCCAAAGGGCTATCTCAACCAATTCAAATACCCGTTCGTTCGAATCCGCTCGAGCGAGCGGAGCCAACCCTTGTAGACCAGTGGACGCCGGCAACGCGCGCGCGACTCAACGCGTCCATCATTGGAGCAAGCTCCTTACTTCTTCCTCCGAGCGGCGGAGACGTTCCGCGACGAGCTTCACCACGCCGCGGTTGAAGCAGGACGCGAGATGAGGAACATCGGACTCAATCTTTTGGAATGCCTGGATCGAAAGGTAATGCACACGGCAAGGTTCATCGGCAACAACCGACGCCGAGCGTGGCGCCTCGGAGTAGAAGCCCATCTCGCCCAAAATGGCCCCACCCGTGTAGGTCCGCCGGCGGAGTGTCCGGCCATTGGGAAGCTCAACCAGGACCGAAGCGCGGCCCGATTCGAGGAAGTACAAGCCGTCGGGCGCCTGTCCTTCGTGAAGTAAGACCTCGCCTGCGGAGACGTCCATCGGCAAAAGATACTGCTTCATTCCATGCGCCAGATCCGAATCGTTCAACAATCCCTCGAGCTGCGAATCGAGTCCCGACGCCGGGCTGGTGAGCAACTGATTGGCAGCCAGGATCTGGTCTTCGCACCACTCCACTCCGCGATCGAGGTCGTTAAAGCAGCGAACGTCGGGCTGATCGGACGCGAGCACGCCAGCTTGCGTGAGTTGGGTTTGGATGGCAGGGCCCAAGTGGGTGAAGACGAGGCTTAACCCGGATTTGCCGGCCAACTGCCGGAGCTTCATGAAAGTGAGGGCGGCGGAATAATCCAGTCCGGCGACCAAACGGAAGTCGAATACAGCGTAGACCAGGTTCCGCTGCCCAGTGGGGCCGAGGCGCCGGCGGATGCCTTCGAGGAGATCATTGGCTGTGCCGAAGAAGACAAAGCCATGCAGGACCAGGATGGCAATCTTGTCCCCTTCCTCGTGCAAGAGGCGCTGTTGTGGTAAGGACCGGAAGACATTGCTGTGGTAATTGGTTCCGGAAAGAGTGTACTTGATGCAGGAGGTCTTGCCGTAGCTCAGGATGAACAGGAAGCAGGAGATCAGGATACCCGCGGCCACACCTTGAAGAAATCCGGCCGTGGCAATGACCACCAGGATGAGAACGATCAGGACGTATTCCGCGCGTGGAACCTGCGACCAAGCCTTGTAGACCCAGCGAAAAAGCAGGTTCGCGCCGATATACAGGAGCAGGCCGCCAAGGATTGCCTTGGGAATATAAGCCAGGAAGGCTGAACCCAGGAGCAAAACGGCGCCGCAAAAGCCCCCGGCAATCATGCCGGCCAGGGGAGATTGGGCCCCAGCCTGTTGATTAAGCAGGCAGCGGTTGACGGAAAGGTAACCGACCATGCCTCCGCAGAAGCCGGTGACCAGGTTGGCCACGCCATCCGCTTTCAATTCCTGGTCGAGATCGACGTTGCGCGAGGTCGTCAGTTCCAGCCCGGTAGAGTTCAACAGGATCGAGAGTAGGACGATGACCATCATGGCGAGCAGCGTGCCGCCCTGCTGGAAAAGGACTGCCCAGTCGATGCCGCTGAGGGTAGAAAGAGTCCAGCCCTGCCAGACGCTCGCGCGTGAGAATGGGCTGAAAAACCAGTCCTGCGCGGTGGCATGAATCGAGAAGCGCTCCAGAGCCCACCACCCGATGTTGCCGACAGCTATGCCCCCCAGGAGCAGTCCAGGCAAAGCAAGAAAATGTCCCCAGCGATGCAGCAGGACGAACAGGATCACCGCCATGCCTAAGCCGCAGACCCATTGCGCGACGACGTGGCCTTGGAGAAGCGGCCCAACCGCCGCGATGCCCAGAGGTATTCCCGTCATCACTTTGAATGAATTCCGCGCGATCAACCAGCCCGTTCCCGCTAAAAAACCGCCAATCACCGGGTAGGGAATGTACCTCGCCAATCGCCCCAAATGGAACCGGCCCAATACGTAAAGCAGCAAGCCGGTCAAGGCCGTGCTCAACGCTATGGCCGCCCAAACGGTGGGAAAGATCGCTGCCTCACGGTGGGCCGAATCGAGCGCGGTCGCGATGGAACTTGCGGCGAGAGCGATGATGATGGCGGAGTTGGCCTCCGGACCCGCGATAGTAAATGGGAATGGGCTGCGCCAGGCCACGAGAATGGCCGTGAGGGCGGCACCGACGAGGGCGATGCCGACGCCCTGGGGAAAGTAAACACTCAGCTTGCCAGAAAAGATCAGCGCCGCAAAGGAGATGCTGTAGACCAGGGTCACCAAACCGGAAGTGACGCCGGCCAGCAGATTCGGCAAAGATCTTAACCATCGCATCGGACGCAGAGTATTGCCCCCAGCGCCCTGGGCAAGACTGAGAGTGCGGGGCAGTGGCGAAAGCGCCGGTTGAGAGAGAGAGACACAGTCCGCCTGCGAAAGCGTCGGTGTTTGTATTGGCGCGGCGCATGCTCCTGGGCCGATCGGATGAATGGCTGCTTCGCCTCAACTCGACCGTTGGCCTGGGGCCTCATATTAGGGCTACTGGCCGCGTGCGTGCCGGCAACCGGGGAGTCCCGACCACCGGTGCGATACCTTTTCCTCGTTGATACATCCGCCCGCATGGCTGGAAACAAGGCGGCCATTGGCAACGCCATCGGAGATCGCGTCGGAAGCGGCCTGGACGGCCAAATGCGACCCGGGGATGTGTTCGTAATTTGGACGTATGACCAGAATGTGGTCACTAATGCGTATTTGCCGGCGGCCTGGACGCGCCGGAACAGGCAGGTCTTGGGCAAGCGCCTGGTCCGCGCCTTTGAAGACCAGTTCTTTCAAGGCGAGGCTCGGTTGGAGCCAGCGATAGAGCAGGTGCTTAAGTTCGGCGGGACGTCTCCGGCGCTGACGGTGGTGGTGATTAATGATGGGATGAGCCAACTCACCGGCTGGGACGCAAAGACCCATGCGGTCGGAGGAGCGCCGGGCGAGGCGAAAGGCGGAGCTGGACGGCTGTTCGCCACCACCCTGCTGATGCGGGCGGGCCAGGTGACCGGTTGGTCCGTCGAGCCGTTGGCTGTGACACCAGCCGAATCCAAAGAGTCAAAAGAGCCCAGAGTCGCTTCCAAGGTCAACACCCCAGGCCCGGCGCCTGCCTGGACACGTGACACAGTGTCGACGCAGGTCCGAACCAGCGTTCGGCAGACGCCTGAATTGCAGGTCAAAACTTCAACACCCACCGCTTCAGTAGTGGAAGTAGGTCCCCAAGGACCCGCGGAAGAAAAGCCATCCGCAGTGAAGACTGTCCAGTCCGCCGCCGGGCGCGCGTCTGTAGCGCCGGAACCAGCTTCAACCGCACCGCCGTTGCAAGCGGCGCCAGGGAGACATCTCGGTTCAGCACCGGCGGCTGAACCTGCCGTCCTGGGTTTTGGAGAAGGACCGGCTTTTAACCTCTCCTTGGGCGGCGACGATTTATTTGGTTCCAGTAGCAAAGCGGCTGATATTGTGAACAGTGGCTCGACTGAACCGTGGCAGATCGAGTTGATTCATGCGCCTGCAGAAGCACCGCCTCGGACCGAAATCAATCCGGAGCCTCGGGCTGAGGTCGCGGTCAAAAAAGCCAGTCCGGCAATCCCGCCGCCAATTAAGTTCAATGCTTCTACGGACAAGACAACGGCCACCCCGGCTCCGCCTAAGGCCGGAGTCGCCACCGGCCCCACCCGCCTCCCGGATGCAGTCGTCCCTCCAGCCAAAACTCAACTTCGGATTGCGCATGAGGAACCAGCAGCAGTGCTCACGAAAGTTCCGCAGAGAAAGAACGGGCTCCAAGCTCGGAAAGACGTTCCGCCGGAGGGGGCGAGCGTAACGAACAATGCAGGTCCCGCCCCGTTGCGAGCTCCTGTGATTGCCGGGGCGGCAATCGACCGAGAGCCGGCCGGGCGCAGTTTCCTGGTCGTCGGTCTGATTCTGCTGGTGGTCGGTCTGGCGGCCGTAGCTTGGCTGGCGCGAAATAGAAGCAGGGAGGAAGGATCGAGCCTGATTTCGCGTTCACTGGACACGCACAAGTAGGGGAAGCGGCTGTTGCTGGCTTCCAAGCGGAGGCGGCAATCGCGCGGCCCCCGGCTCATCGCGCCTCTTTACTGATGGTAAACCAATCCCGCCGCAGACCCGTGTCATCCACAAATTCGGCGTCGAGGCGAGTGCCGAAGATGCTCAGGACAACCGAGCCAGGCAGGTTGAAGTTTACGGCCATGACCGGGTGATTGAGGCCGTGGAGGTCTTTGGGTTTGGTGGCATGGCCGGAACTGCCGGCGTTGATGTAGACTGTGCCGGGGGAAGGATAGGACAGGGCTTTTCGGTACGGCCCATTGCCGTCGAGGCGACCGTCGCCGTGGTCGAGGAACATTTGCGGAGTGATGACCGTGGATCGGCCGTAATGATGATGCAGGAGGAAGGAGCGTTCGTAGAGATGACTATGGCCGCACATGACCAGGTCCACACCGGCAGCCTCCAGGATGGGCACCACCTGCTGGCGCATCAGGCCCATCCGCTGGTCGTTGTCGCGGGCGTCGTCCGAATCGTGCGAACCTTTGCTGTAGGGAGGATGGTGCCAATAGGCGATCGTCCACTGGCTTCGGTTGGCGGCAAGGTCGCGGGCGAGCCAGGTGAGCATTGGGCCGTTGCTTGATACGTCACTATCCTCGGAGTTGAGGCAGATGAAGTGGGCGTTGGCATAGTCAAAGGAATAGTAGGCCTGGGTTCCGGAAGGCACACCACCGGCCTGGCCCAACCGCGGGAGTGTGAAGATGCTGTAATACACTCCCGACTCCGTGCTGGAGCTGGCGCTCCTGGCATCATGATTTCCAAGGGCTGGCCAGAGGACGGAGTGCTTAAGAAAATCGCGATAGATATCGAAGAAGCCGCTCTGGTACTGACTGTCGGTGCCGCGCGGGTAAGCGTTGTCTCCCAAGGTGAGCACGAAATCGGTCCGCCGCGGCCCGGTCACGGCATAATACGCGTTGCGCACCGCTTTTTGCACACTTGAGCCGGTCCCCGGATCTCCCAAGACCCAGACGCGAATGGGTTGGACCGTGCCCGGCCGCGGCGCGGTGACGAACCAATTCTGCTCTCCGCGTTGGCTGTCCTGTCTGCCGGCTTGAATCGAATAGAAATACTGCGTGTTGGGCTCCAGGCCGGAAACGAGCACGATGTGCTCCTTCAACTGCCCTGGAGCGCCCGCTTCGGCCGTGAGATTCGCCGGGTCTGTGCCGTAGCGGACGAGGCCGGCAGTGGGAGTGCTGGTGCGCCAGCGCAGAACAATGCTGGTTGGGGTTCCCGACTGCAGATAAACGCCGCGGGTGATTCTTGGATAACTAACCGTCTTCTGGGCGGCGGCCGGGACTGCACAGAGCCCCAGGAGGAGAAGATTAAGAAGCACCCAGCGACAGGGATATCCTGCCGGTGGGGTAAACAACGAACACGTCATTTCATAAGAGCAAAGCCGGCTGGTTGCCGCCGCCGGGTTTGATCTGGAGTTTCTTATATCCAAACTCGGTGACGACGCGGCCTTGCGGAGTGCGGTTCAGGTATCCTTCCATGATCAGGTAAGGCTCATAGACTTCTTCCAGTGTGTCGGGTTCCTCACCGATCGCCACCGCGAGCGAGCCCAACCCAACCGGCCCCCCGCTGAACTTGACGATGATCGTTTCGAGGATGCGTTTGTCCATCTCGTCCAACCCGTTCTCGTCAATCTCGAGCATGGCCAGCGCTTGGTCCGCGACCGGCTTGGTAATCCGTCCATCGGCGCGAACCTGGGCGTAATCGCGGACGCGTTTGAGGAGGTTATTGGCGATGCGGGGGGTGCCGCGGCTGCGCCGGGCGATCTCGCGGGCGCCGGTCTCCTCGATTTCAATCTTAAGCAAGCGTGCCGACCGGACCACGATCTGCTGAAGTTGTTCGGCCTGGTAATAGTCCACGCGCTCGCGAACGCCGAATCGGGTCAGGAGAGGGGCGGTGAGCAAACCGCTGCGGGTCGTGGCGCCGATCAACGTGAAGCGAGGCAGGTTGAGGCGGATGCTCCGGGCATTGGGCCCCTGGTCGATGATAATATCGAGTTTGAAGTCCTCCATGGCAGGATAGAGGTATTCCTCGATCGTCTTTTGGAGCCGATGGATCTCATCGATAAAGAGCACATCCGCCTCCTCCAGGTTAGTCAGGAGGCCAGCGAGGTCCCCTGCCTTTTCAATGGTCGGCCCGCTCGTGCTCTTCAGGCTGGCGCCCATCGCCTTGGCAAGAATGTTCGCCAAAGTAGTCTTGCCCAACCCCGGCGGGCCGCTCAACAGGATATGGTCGAGCGGTTCACCCCGCTGCCGGGCCGCTTCAACCGCGATCTCCAGGCGCTCCTTCACCTTGGCCTGCCCGGTAAATTCGGAGAAAAGGGACGGCCGCAGCGTCATCTCCAATGCGACGTCAGGTTTGGTCAGCACCTCGGTGACAAGTCGTTCCGGCATCGGGTCAAACATGGTGGAACGGTGGCCTAGCGACAAGGGTAAAGGCACTGTTTGGGTTTTCCGTTGACAGCCTAGCGGGCAACGGGACACATTCATTTGCAAACGGCAGAGCCTTCCGCAATCGTGTTATGGATGAGGAGCAAAAACCAGCAATCGGTAAAATCAAGTTCCACCGCCGGTCAAATTAATATTGCTGCCGAACCGCACGGAGCCTCGACTGGCGACGGTCGACCTATAGCCTTGGTGAATCCTTCTGGAACGGATGTTTCCGAATTCCAGCCGGCTCGGACCTGCTACAGGGCTTCGATTGCTTCGCTTTCTCCAGAACCGCTGACGGTTTTGAAGCCCTTAAACATAGTCGTTCGACAATCCGGAGGTGATTTTCTGGCGACGTTCGTGGACGCGAATATCAACGCATCCGGCGACACCGAAGCGGAGGCTGTTTCCAACTTGAAGGATATGGTCGCGGCCACGTTCGACTTACTGACGAGTGCGCCGCAGGAAACGCTCGGTCCGGCGCCCAAGCGTCAGCTTGGTGTTCTGTTGGAGTTCCTGCGCCGTTCCTTGGAATGAGTCGCATCATTACCAAGGAGCTCGCTGAAAAAATTGCCAAAAAGCTTAAGGCAAGGCTTTCACTGCGGCCAAACAAGGCTCACGACATTTTTGAAGTGTACGAATCGGGGCGTCTAATCACGTTTTTTGGGATCAGGCGCGGGTCGGAGAAGGATAAAGGGCACGACCACATCCCGCACGATTTGCATGTCGGACCCCGGGACGCCCGCTCTCACGCGAGCAATACATCGAGCTTTTGCGAGAAAAAGGGTTGGTGCAAACCCCACCGCTCCCCCCACCAGACACAACGAGTCCACCGGCCCCGAATCAATAGGGAATCGCGCCAACCCGACTTGCAAAGGCCGCCGTTACAATTGTGTAACAACTATGAAGGGCCCGTGCCGCAGGGATCTTCTCCCTGTCCGCCCCCGTTAATCTTTCGCTCTCCTTTGTTAAAATGAGATCTGCTGCACTCGTTGGATGCGGCAGCACTCGGTGGGGATGGGCCGGAGATGGGTCTCCGGTTGACTTTGCAGGCGATCCGAGAGAAGGAAAGATGAATCTATGGAACCGGACCAGGAGCCAACCCCGCCGCACCCGGCTTCAACTACCCCTCACGGCCCCTGGGCCAATGCCGCCATGTGGACGGGCATTGTCCTGATCGTGGTGGCGGGGGGCGTGCTGGTCTTGCGATCCTGCCTGGCGCTGCCGGAACGGATTTTGCGCAAGTCCAGCGAGGTCGCCGCGAAGGCGGGGGAGGCCCTGGCGACTGTCGCGACTGCCTTCAACCAAGGCACCGTCACCACCTCCTTTGTCAGCTACGCCACCACCATCACCAATTCTCAACGCCTGCAATTCGCTACCCTGAAGCAGATGGAAATCTTCACCCGCACCGAGGAGCCGAGCACGGCCTTCGGCTATGTCTCACTGCCCGATGTCGTGGTCGAAGCCCGCGCACCGGTCGAGTACACCTATTACCTGGATTTAACGGCTCGATGGGACTTTGAGCTTCGTGACGGAGTTATCTATGTGCGTGCGCCGCCCATCCGGGCCAACCGGCCGTCGGTGGATGTCTCTGCCCTTTCCTATGAAGTAAAGAAAGGCCGCTTCAAAACTACGGAAGCGCTGGACAAGCTCAAGAGCTCGATCAGTTCCCTGGTGATCCTGCGGGCGAAGGAAAACATCCCGCTCGTCCGGGAGACGGGCCGACGTGAAACGGCTGAGTTTGTCGAAAAGTGGCTCTCCCGATCTTTTAGCGATGCCAAACAGTACCCGGTCAAGGTATACTTTCCGGGCGAAACGCCACCTGGGAATGTCAACGTCAGTCCGAAGCCGGCTCATTAGCTGGAGCTGACACTATTTGGCCACTGTGCTCTCACTTGCTTACATTTATTGGAATGCGCAGCCGGATTTGCTGCACGTCGGGCCCCTGACGGTCAGGTGGTATGGCGTCCTGTTTGCCTTGTTGTTTTGGATCGGCTTCCTGATCGTGCGCTGGCAGTTCCTGACGGAAGGCAAAGACGAAACCACGTTGAACAGCCTGCTCACGCACCTGGTGGTCGGGACGATTGTCGGCGCACGCCTGGGGCACTGTCTTTTCTACGAGCCGGGTTATTACCTGCACCACCCGCTTGATATTCTGAAGATTTGGGAAGGTGGCCTGGCCAGCCACGGCGGCGCCATTGGCGTGCTGATTGCCCTGTATTGCTACTGCCGGCAGCATCCGGACCAGCCGTATTTATGGCTGCTGGATCGCATTGCCGTCCCCACCGCGCTGGCCGGTTGCATGATCAGGCTGGGGAACCTGTTCAATTCCGAGATCCTGGGGCTGCCGACCAGCGTGCCCTGGGCGTTCGTGTTTGCCCGCGAAGATCTCGTCCCGCGGCACCCCGCGCAGCTGTATGAGTCGATCGCGTATGCGATTATTTTCGTGATCCTGCTGGCGGTTTACCGCCGCTTCCGGCGTGAGACACCGCGCGGGCTGCTGTTGGGCTTATTCCTGGTGACGGTGTTCACCGCCCGGTTCTTCATCGAGTTCGTCAAGCAACGGCAAACCGCCTACGGGGCGAACCTCCCGTTAAGCGTGGGGCAATTGCTTAGCCTACCCTTTATCCTTTGCGGAGCGGCCCTGCTCGGTCGGGCATGGCGCTCGCGTGCTAAAGCTTGACCAAGCTTCCATTCCTGACAACGGTGGAAGTTGACGCATGAACAAGTCCATCGATTCACGCCGCCAGTTCGCCAGTGATAATAATTCCGGCATTTGCCCGGAAGCCTGGGCCGCCCTGGCCGAAGCCAACACGGGCCACGCGGTCGGCTACGGCGATGACGCCTGGACCAAGATGGCCTCGGACATGATCCGCGACCTCTTCGAAACCAAGTGCGAGGTGTTTTTCGTCTTTAACGGGACCGCGGCCAATTCACTCTCGCTCGCTTCGCTTTGCCAGTCCTACCACAGCATTCTCTGCCACGAGATTGCTCACGTTGAAACTGACGAGTGCGGCGCCCCGGAATTCTTTTCCAACGGGACCAAGGTCCTGCTCGTTCCCGGTGAGAATGGCAAGATCGATCCGGCATCCATCGAGCGAATGGTCAAGCGTCGGACCGACATTCACTATCCCAAGCCCCGCGCGGTCAGCCTCACCCAGGCGACGGAAGTTGGGACACTCTATGCGCCGGAAGAGGTCAAGGCCATCGGCGATGTGGCGCACCGGCTGGGGTTGAGGGTCCACATGGACGGCGCCCGCTTTGCCAATGCCGTGGCCGCGCTCGGTGTCCCTCCGCGTCAGATCACGTGGGAGGCGGGTGTGGATGTCCTCTGTTTTGGCGGCACGAAGAACGGCACGCCGGTGGGCGATGCGGTTGTCTTTTTTAATCCCAAGCTGGCCGATGAATTTGATTACCGCTGTAAACAGGCGGGGCAACTTGCTTCCAAGATGCGCTTCCTGGCCGCGCCCTGGGTGGGGATGTTGCAGGGCAATGCCTGGCTGCGGTGGGCAGCTCACGCCAATGCCATGGCGCAACTGCTCTTTCAAGGGATCAAGGACCTGCCTGGGGCCAACATCATGTTTCCTTGCCAGGCGAACGCCGTGTTTGTCCAACTACCCGACGCGGTGATTCGCGGCCTGCGTGAGCTGGGCTGGCGATTTTATAGCTTCATCGGGAAAGGCGGTTGCCGGTTGATGTGCTCGTGGGACACCACCGAGGAGGATGTGAGACACTTCGTGGCGGATTTGAAATCGCTTCTACTTAAGGCGTGAGCTGTGACGGCCCAGGCAGGAGCAGGCGTTCAATCTCCTCGTAGCTCTGGACTACCCGGGTGGCTCGCGCCAGTTTCTCAGCGCTCAAAGAATTTGTGATTCCAATCACCCTCATCCCAGCAGCCAACGCGGCTTCAACACCGGCCGCTGCATCTTCGATGACCCAACAGCGGGACGCCTCCACTCCCAGCAATTCAGCGGCGCGCAGGAATACATCCGGGGCCGGTTTGCCCTTGGGCACGTCCTGAACGCTGACCACGACCGGGAAGAATCGGCGAAGATTCTTCATGTTGAGAACTTCATCGATGACCGGGTGAAAGGACCCGGACGCAACGGCCAACCGGTATCGGGCAGAAAGCTTCTCGATCAACTCCGGCAACCCGGTGAAGATGGGCTGCTCTTGGCGGATGATTTCCAGGAAGCGGCGTTGCTTCCATTCTGCTAACTCGTCGAGAGACCAAGGGGGTTGATGTTTGGCAATGAAATCAATCCAGAGAGCGCGGTCCGATCGGCCGTAGTACTGCGGAAAGTCCATCCCGTGAGTCTGGCCGTAACCCATCTGTTCGAAGACTTCAAGGAACGCCCGCTCGTGCCGAGGTTCGCTGTCCACGATGACACCGTCCATGTCGAAGATGATGGCTGCGATATTGTCCATGAAGGAAGTCAGGCTTGGATTAGCAATTCCTATCGAATGATGTTCGGCTCAGTGTCTGGCAGCTGAACAGCGGCCCACGTCACCTTGGGTCCGAGCTTCCAGGAAAGTAGAGCGGCCGTTCCACCAGGTGCCACAGGTTGCCTTCCGGATCTTTGAAGAACAGCACCCGGCCACCGCCGCCGGCGGGCTTGACGAGCGGCTCAAACTCGACGCCGCGCTTGGCCAGCCAGTCCCGGGCCGCTTCAATCGAGTCCACGCGCAACGCCAGGTGCCGCCAGCCCGCCAGCCGGTTATTGCCGGTTTCAGGCAGGCTCGACTCGCTGCCGTAGAGTTCAATCAGGAAGCCCCCCGGCAAGCGGACAAAGAAAGCCGGCGGTTGCTTCTCATCGGCAAAGACCACCTCCGCCCCCAACGCCTGGACGCACCAATCTTTGAGCGCCGCGGGATTCGCCGCAGCCAGCCCGATATGTTCCACACCGAAATTCACGCGCGCATCTAAACCCAAGCATGTCAGAATGGCGACGCATTTATAGCGCACGCCGGCCTCCGAGGAGTCTATTTCCTGGCGCTTATGGCTTTGTCCGGGCCAGGTCGAGCAGGCGGTTGAACTGGGCCGCCGAGAGAGGCGTTACTGACAGGCGCGATTGCCGGACCAGGGGCATGCTCTTGAGGATGGCATCGGTCTTGATCACCTGGAGGGTAACCGGCGCGCGAAGTGCCTTGACCGGGGTCAAATCGACCGCGCTCCAGTCGCCCTCGGTGGCGGTGGGATCGGGGTAGGGTGCTTTGGAGACTTTGGCCAACCCGACGACCTCCCGGTCCTGTCCGCTATGGTAAAAGAGAACCCAATCTCCTGCCTTCATGCGTCGGAGATAATTGCGGGCCTGGAAATTGCGGACGCCCGTCCAGGCAGTCCCATCCTCCTTGACGAATGTGCCCCAGGAGTAGGCTCCCGGCTCCTGTTTAACCAACCAATGGTTCTTCATCCACACCATTCAGCACGGCGTATTCGGGAACCGCAATGGCAAATCACCGGCCCCGACTGGCCCTGGAAACGGACAACTGGCCACTTGGAATACGCCTTTTGCCCCTGGTCGATTGCCGGGAAGAATTAGGCGGAGTTAACGTTGCAACATTCAGCGATCAGCAGATTTCATTGCCCCACCCGGATAATCCTCCCGGTCGGAAGGGCCGGGCTGCTGTTCAGTCAATGGACTGTCACATGTACTTTTATCGAACGCGTCGCTCCATCCGCTTTGGGCTCCTTTGTGCCGGCACGCTGCTGCTCGGTGCGCTGCCCGGATGCCATCGACAGGAGAGTCGGCCTGAGCCGGGAGCGGCCGGCGGCGCGGAGGCATCGGGTAGCGGAAAGGTGAATGAGCTGTCGGTGAGTCCGGCGGTCGAGGCTGGCCCGAATGACTTGTATGAGGATGCAACAGCCAAGGCGGGGATCGGGTTCGTCCACCAGTTCTGCGATTCGCGAATTGCCAATATAATCGAGTCCAACGGGGCCGGCGCGGCCATCCTGGATTTTGATAACGACGGTTTTCCTGACATTTACCTGCTCAATTCCGGGCCGCTGGCCGGCGTGACGCACGAACCGGCTGGCACCATCCGGCAATCCAACCGGCTTTACCGCAACCGCGGCAACGGCAGTTTCGAGGACGTCACGGACAAGGCCGGTGTGGGTGGGAGCGGCTACGGCATCGCGGCCGCGGCCGCGGATTACGACAACGACGGTTTCACAGATTTATACGTGGTTAACGTTGGCAGGAGCATCCTTTACCACAACCGCGGCAACGGCACATTTGAAGATGCCACAGAAAAGGCCGGGCTGGCCCGCTCCGGCACGGGTATCGGGGCCGTGTTCGTCGATATCGACCAGGACGGAAAGCTCGACCTGTTTGTCGCCAACTACCTGACCTTCGACCCGAACTATCATGAGTACTTCAATCCCGACGCCTATCCGGGTCCATTGTCTTACAAGCCCGAATTTAATGTGCTCTATCGAAACCGGGGCGACGGCACGTTCGAGGATGTCAGCGAGTCCTCGGGAATTCGCATTCCGGAACATCGCGCCATGTCGGTCTGTGCGTTCGACTTCGACCGGAACGGAACGCAGGATATTTACGTCTGCAACGACGGCACGCCGAACTTGATGCTGGTCAACGATGGGAAAGGGCATTTCCAGGACCAGGGCAAGGCGTTGTGGGTTGCCTTTAATGCGCTGGGCGAAGCGGCTGGCTCCATGACGGCGGCGGTGGGAGACTGCAATGGTGACTTGATCCCGGACATCCTGGTCTCTCGACTCGGCTACGGCTCACTTTACCTGGGTTCCACGAACAAGTCGTTCACGGACCAGATGCTCGCCTCGGGCTTGGGACCCCTCACCGCGCAGTACGTCGGCTGGGGCAGCAATTTCATCGACTTCGATAACGATGGCGATTTGGACATCTTCGTGGCCAATGGCGACGCTCACCACCTGGTTGGCTGGGAAAGTTTGCTCCTGGAGAATAACGGCGAGGGCAAGTTCACCGATGCCGCCGACAAAGGAGGCGCGTTCTTCCGCACCAAAATCCGCGCCCGCGGAAGTGTGACGCTTGATTACGACAATGACGGCCGCATGGACGTCCTCGTGACGACGATGGGGGATCGCCCTTTCCTGCTGCACAACCGCGGCTCCTCTGGAAGCCACTGGCTGACTTTGGATCTGCAGGGCACCAGGAGCAACCGGGACGGCTACGGCGCTCAAATCACGGTTAAGGCCGGAGGCAAAGCCCAATATACGGAAGCCCGATGCCCATCCGCCTTCCTGGGCCAGTCCGACCGCCGCGTGCACCTCGGCCTCGGCCAGAGTAAAGCGGCGGAGAAGGTCGAGATTCGGTGGCCGAGTGGCGTCGTGCAGGGGCTGGAGAACGTCGCGGCGGACCAGGTATTGAAAGTTAAAGAGCCATGAGCCTGACCCGCCCAGCGCATCGCGACTTGAGCGCGGCCAGGGCCGGCGTGCTCTTGCTGGCAGCGGCAGTCACGATGACCGGCTGCAGCCTGGAACCTCCGGAGGCCGCCCTGGTGCTAACCCAGGTTCCTATTCTGCACGTGACAAACCAGGCCGGTAGTCTCCTGGACCAGCGGTATCCAACCGGCAGCCGGATCGTTCTAGCCCTGCGGCCGTTTAGCCCAGCCAACCTGCGCGTCCTCTCTCCAGGGCTGGCCGCAGCGGGCGATGCAGTCGTCGGCCCAAATGGCAGGACGGTGGTCTTTGCGGGCAAAGCGACGGCATCTAGCCCGTGGCAGATTTACGAGGCGAGCCTCAGTGGCAGTGGATGCAAGCAGCTCACCCATAGCCCTGGCGGCGCGATGGACCCGGCGATCATTGCCGACGGCCAGGTTGTTTTTAGTTCGCCCGTGCCCAAGTCCGCGGACCTCTGGACGCGAAAGACTTCGCCAGCCCTGTATGGAGTCATGCGGGGCAGCGCACCCCGGCGGCTCACCTTCGGAGCCAGCGCGGCCGTCGAACCAACCGTGCTGGCCGATGGACGAATCCTGTTTGTCTCCGCGTTGCCGATGAGCCGGGAATGCGACGGACAACCTGATCTCGGCCTGTTTACAATCAACACGGATGGCACCGAAGTGACGCGGTTCGCCTTGGACCACGACGGCTGGCCGATCGTGCATCGCCCACGCGAGCTGTCCGATGGCCGAGTAGCATTCATGGCGGCCGATCGCGACCAAGCTGCCCGCCCGGAAGCAGTTCGCAAAGCTCGGCCCTTTGGCACCCGTGCTCCCCTGTGGTCCTTCAAGTGCGGCCGATGCAAATCAATCGAACCGGAGGGTGAAGGCATGCTCCTGGCCTGCCTGGACACGCGCGGCGCCGTTGGACGCACCATGATTGGTTCCATCGCGGTCTTTCGCATTTCAACCGATGCGAAGATGCCGGGAGAGCCGATCTTTCAGGACCCGGCCTGGGACACCGTTGAGGCGGTCCCGTTGGTGGCGCGAACCGCCATGGGCCACATCTCCGCCATGGCGAAAGATAAAGCATCGGGAACAATCCTTTGCCTGGACGCCAACTTCACCCGACATGGGCCGGCAAAAACGGTGCCCAAGGCAGAACGCGTCCGCGTGCTGACGGCAGCGGGCCAAGACAAGGCGGCGGTGCTCGGCGAGGTGCCCTTGCAGCTTGACGGTTCGTTCATGGCGGAAGTCCCGGCCGATACAGCCCTTGGTTTCGAAACGCTCGATGGGCAGGGCAACGTCATCCAGCACCTCGCCCCAGCCCTCTGGGTGCGCCCGGGCGAGAATCGAACCTGCATCGGATGCCATGAACCCTATAACCGCTCGCCGCGCAATGTGCGACCGCTCGCGGTGACGGTTCCCCCGGTCGTGCTCACGAAACCAAAGCAAATGTCACGCGCTGACATTCTAAAATGAAGCGTCGAGCTTTTGCCACCAGCGCCACCCTTGGGCTGGTCGTCGTGAGCGGCCTGGCTTTCGGCGGCCGCTCCTGGTCGGTCGATCATGTCCGGCGCTGGAGCGGGCGGTCCGACCTGGGCTTTGTCACGTGCAGTCATTGCCACCTGAACCGGCTGGAGGCGTTGCCGTGGGCTAAGCCTCATCCGCGCCACGCCGCTCCGGCCGGCCTGGCCATCTCCCCTGATCACGACAAGGTCTACATTGCGCTGGACGATCTCGACGAGGTGGTCGAAGCGGACCTGTCCACTCGGACCGTCCAGCGGCGAGTGAAAGTGGAGGGCAAACCCTTCGGATTGGCTCTCTCGCCGCGAGGCGACCGGCTTTACGTGACCTGCCGCGACGGCGACGAAGTGGTTGCACTCGACACCCGCGACTTCAAGCCGGTCGAGCGGGTGCGAGTAGGCGAAGCGCCAGTGGCCGTTGCGTTTTGCAACACCCCGGCCGGTGATCGGCTCGTCGTGGCCAATTCCATATCGGATAACATTTCGGTTCTGAGTGTCACTCCGTTGCGCGAAATTGCCCGTCCGCAAGCGGGGCGCGAGCCCTACTCAGTGGCGGTTGCGCCGGACGGGTCGTTGGCGTTTGTGGCCAACCGGCTCGCGGTGCCGGAACACGTCTTGGCGGTCGCTGAATCCGAATTGACCCTCCTGGACCCGGCCCGGGGCCGGATCGTGGCGCGGCGGTCGCTGGTCTCGGCGCACCTGGCAGAGGGAGTGGCGACCGTGCCCGGCCGGCCTTGGGCGTTAACGCCGGTGATCAAGGTTCGGAACCTGGTGCCGATTACCCAGGTCGCCAATGGCTGGGTGATGTCCTGTGGCCTGGCCGTGTCGGATTACAAAGGCGCAGTCACGCAAGTGCCGCTGGACGAGGCTAACGATTACTTTGCGGATCCATCGGGCATTGTGGTCGATCCATCCGGCAAACGGGCTTACATCGCCTCGGGCGGCAGCGATGTCGTATCCGTCGTGGACCTGGAGCGGCTGGCGCAATGGCTGGATCGAGCCGACGCCACCACCAAACGCGAGGCGATCGACGACCTGTCACTCTCGGCCGAATACGTCGTCGCCCGCATCGCGACCGGCCGCAACCCGCGCCACCTTGCGCTTAGTTCGGACGGCCAGGTGTTGCTCGTGTCGGAGCGCCTGCAGGATTCGGTCCTCGTGATTAACGCGCGCACTTTGCGCGCCGTCGGCCGGATCGTGCTTGGCGACGGCGGCTTGGATGATCCGGTTCGCCGGGGGGAGCGTGTTTTCACACGGGCGGCTCACACCTTTCAACGCCAGTTCTCTTGCCGCTCTTGCCACCCCGACGGCCACGTGGACGGATTATCCTACGATTTTGACGGGGATGGCATCGGCGACAACTTGCTGGACAACCGCTCCCTGCAGGGCGTGGCTGGCACCGGCCCTTTTAAATGGAGCGGAAAGAACAGCAGTCTGCAGGTGCAATGCGGCCCCCGCTTCGCCCGCGTCCTCATGCGGACCGACCCGATCCCGCCTGGGGAACTCAACGATCTGACGGTGTTCCTGCAGTCCCAGCCGCCGCCACGCTGGGAGCGTAAACGCAAACAGACCCTCACGCCTGCCCAAGAACGGGGCCGAAAAATCTTCTTTGCCACGGTCACTTCTGACGGCAAGGCCATCCCGCGCGAACGACGCTGCCAGACGTGTCATCGGCCTCCGCTCTATACCAACCGCCTCCTGAGCTCGGTCGGGACCCAGGGGCCACGCGATTCCACCGACATGTTTGATACGCCCCACCTGCTTGGAATAGCCCAATCTGCACCCTACCTGCACGACGGCCGCGCCAGGACGCTGGAGGAGCTCTGGACCATTTACCAAACCAACGATCTCCACGGCGTGAGCAGCTATATGAACAAACGGCAGTTGAACGACTTGGTCGACTTCCTGAAAACCCTCTAACCGGCAGCTTGAATATGAAGACCCACATGCGCCGACTTCATCCCTCCCCTCTCCTGGCCGCACTGTTGCTGGTAGCGCTGCGCAGCGCGCCCGGAATTCATGCCTTGGAAGTCCCCGCGCCTCCGGCGGCGTCACCTTTGCCGCTGCTCGAACGCTTTGAAAACTTCGGACCCGAACAGGGCATAGCCAGTCACAAGGTTCACGCGGTGCTTAAGACGACGCAAGGTCAACTCTGGATCGGCACCTGGGACGGCCTGTGCGTGAGGGAGGAGAACGGCAAATTCAAGCGTTACGGGCCGGAGGATGGGCTGAGCCACAAACTGGTTCTATGCATGGTTGAAGACACGGCGACAGGTGATCTCTGGGTGGGGACCATGCACGGGCTGAACAAGGTGAGTGGGGGCAAGACGACCCGATACCTCCAGACCGATAGCGGGCTCCCCAACAACGTCGTCTACGGGATCGATATCATCGACGACTCCGTCTGGGTCGCCACCGCCGCCGGGGCCGGAGCATTGAACATGAAGACCGGTGTTTGGAAAATCTACGACCACAACAACGCCGTCATGCACGAGCCGTGGTGCTACTCGATCAAAGGAGCCAGGGACAAGGTCCTGATCGGCGTTTGGGGTGGCGGCATCGTGGAACATGACCCCGTCCGCGGCACGTTCAAGGAGTATCGCGATCCGGATGGCGATTTCCACTATGACCTTTTCCCGGATGACGGCCCAATTAACGACATCACCGCCTGGTTGGCGTGGAACGACGGGATTTTGTGGCAATGCACCTACTTCGGCTTGTCTCGCTATGACGGCAAGTTCTGGAAGACGTGGGTCCAGGATAAGTCCCCTCTCCCCTCCAACTTCACCCAGTTCGCCTGGCCGGTGGGACGGACATGCTGGGTTGGGCACGACCGCGGCGCCTCACTGACCGACGGGACCAATTGGGTCAATTACCTGGTCGGTGAAAAAGGGGAAGGCCTGGTAGAAGTGCACCGGCCCAACCACCCGGTCGAGAAGCGCACGATGACAACCGCTCTCGCCAACGCATTTGTGCTCGGTATCTGGGCCGACGAACAGGAGGCCTGGTTCGCAACCTCCAACGGCTTAAGCCGCGGCCTTTTCGCCTCCAAATCTAACCCCAGCAAACTGGCAGAAGCCAAATAAACACAAAAACCCGAAGTATGACTCCCATTCAAGCACATCTCGATCAAGACGCCGAACGCGGCATTTACTACAGCGAAGGCGAAAAGACCGAACGCCGAGCCTTGGGCCTGCCGCCCTGTGAGCCGGCCCCCGCAGCCCTTCTCAAAAAGCTGCCTAAGGGCCGCCCGCCCGTAAACAAACGCGCCATCAGCGCACCCATCGTGCTGAACGAGGCGATGCAGTATGGCAGCGCCTTCACCCGCGGCTTGCGGGTCGACTTGCCCGGCGGCGTGAGCCACCTGCTGATCAGCGGCACGGCCAGCGTGGGGCCCGGCGGCGAAACGCTTTATCCCGGAGACTTTCGCGCCCAGCTCTGGCGCACCTATCATAACATCACCCGGCTGCTGGAGAGCGAAGCCGCGACCTGGCACGACATCGTGCGGACCACCTGTTACATCCGCGACATCGAGCGTGACTACAAGGAATTCAATTCCATTCGAAACGAGTTCTTTACCGCGTTAGGCCTCGATCCCTTCCCGGCCAGCACAGGTATCCAGGCCCGGATCTGCCGAAGCGATCTCCTGGTTGAAATCGAAGCCATGGCCATCATGGTCCGCTAACCAGCACCCATGAAAATCTCTGGCTTGCTCGTCCTCGCCGCGCTGCAAGTGCTGCTCCTTTCCACGGCAGCCTACGAGGAGAAGGTCCAGCGGCAAACACCCGATCAACCCCTGGACGGGCCGCTGCCGCAAATGGCGAGAGAATACCCTTACTACGGGAATACACCCGACGAGATGATCCCCTACAAGGGTGTCGAACCGTACTACCGCTATTGGGTGACGCGGCTGCCATTCCGCGGCCCCGGCCGTGATTATCCCGACCCGCCCGACCTGAAATCGCTCAAGATCGGCCTGCTCAGTCCGCCCAAATATGGACCCGAAGGCGCTCGCGGGGAGCGAACCCGAAAGGGCGTCCTGCTGGCCTTCGAGGAAGAAAACGCGGCGCGCCGACCCGGCCAACTCCCGTTCGAGATTGTGGAGAAGCAAGATTCGCCGCAGTGGGGCAGTGCCGCGAACATTGCGGTTGAATTCAAAGACAATGACGTGCTCGGATACCTGGGCACCATTGACGGCGATGCCACGCACGTTGCGCTCCGGGTCAGTCTCAAGATCGAGACTTACATGATCAACACGTCCGACCCCGACCCGACTCTGACGGAAACGCAAATTCCGTGGCTGACGCGGGTCTTTCCCGACGATCGCCAGCAATGCTGGCGTTTGGCTTACCTGGTCGTGAAGGAGCGCGGCTGCAAACGCATCGCGATTCTGCGCGAGAGCAGCCGACCGGGACGCGTGGGCGTAATGCATTTCAACAATTACATCCGACGCCTGGGGGCGCCCGCCGTGGCGCACCTCCTTTACAAAGCCGGCGAGCGCGATCTCAGCTCACAGCTCCGAACTATCCAGAACGCCAACCCCGATGCCGTGCTGTTCTACGGCCAGCCCGAAGACATCGGCTATGCTGTTGCCACCTTGCGCAAGGCCGGAATCACCGCCCAGTTCTTCGGCTTCGACCGGCTCAAGGATGAAGCGTTTGTGCGGAAAGCCGGCGCAGCGGCCGCGGGCACGGTGATCACCTACTTCTTTAATCCTGAACGGACCGACCCGCCCTGGGTCGACCTTGTCCGCCGCTTCCAGAAACGCTGGGGTGAGCAGCCGGATATTTACGCCGCCTACGGCTACGACGGCGCCAGGCTCATGATCGAAGCCGTCAATCACGCCGGCCCAAATCGCTTCCGGGTCCGGGATTACCTGGCCAACCTGGACGAATGGGATGGCGTGACCGGGCACATGATCTTCGACGCCCGTTGGGACAACATTGTCCCGATCTCGTTGGCAGAGTACAAAACCGGCAAATGGGTCTTTGAACCTTTCCCGGAGCTGAGGCGGCCGGCAGCCGACCGGGCGGCAAAGGTGAGCCAGCGATAACCTTGTGAGGCGCTCGCGATCCAGGTGGTTGTGTCGGGCAGCGGTGCTTGCCTCCGTCTCAATGCTGCTCTGCGCCCAACCGAACTGCCCTCCAACCCTGGGAATTGGACTTCTCCTCCCAGCTGATCAGGGCGAAGCAGAGAGCCTGCGCCAGGGCGCGACCCTCGGCGTCGAACACGCCAACCAATCCGCCGGGGTCCAAGCTCGGTTGGTCAGCCGCGGCCGTCCAGGCCAGTGGGGCACCGACGGGGAGGAGGCGGCCGCCCTGACACTTGACGAAGCCGTGGCCGGAATCATCACACCGTCGGACGGCAGCGCCGCCCATCAGGTGCTTCAAGTCGCCGGCCGGACACGGGTGCCAGTTGTCTCTCTTTGTTCGGATTCGAGCATCACCAGGGCCGGCCTCCCTTGGGCCATTCGCATCGTCCCGCGCACGGAAGAGGAAGCGTGCACGCTGCTAAAAGGCTTGCTCACCTCCGGGAAGGCGTCACCGCCCCGATGCGCTGCCCTCGTCCCCCAGGGCCGATCCGGACGCGAAGCCGCCCGCGACCTCCTCGCAGCAGCAGCCATTGTCTCCTGTGAGCTACAGGAACCCGTCCCAGCTCTCCCTTTGGACAAGGGGGGTCGCGAGCAACTCGACCGGTTGCTGCGCACACGCCCGCAGGCGATCCTGCTTTGGCTCGATGCAAGCCTCGCGGCGGACTTCACCCGGGCGGCACGGAAAGCCGGCTTTGCAGGATGCCTCATGATTCCCAGCCGGATCTGTTCGGAGCCGTTCTTGAAGGCTGCAGGCCTCGAAGCCGCTGGCGTAAGAACGGCCGCGCTCGCCTCAAACCCCGGCGCAGAGATGCGCCTTTCCGAGTTCCAACGCGAGTACCGACACCGTTTCGGCGCTGCCCCTGACCCGCTGGCGATCGCAGCGCACGATGCGGCGCTGCTACTCACCCGCATTCTGCGGGAAGACAACGGAGAGCCCTGGCGCGCCTTCCCGGTCACTGGCGACTTTTCGGGGATCTCGGGCCCCTTACGCTTTGACGCGAGCGGCAACCGTATTATGACGCTTACGCTTCTTACCTGCAGGGATGGCGAGTTCCGCGCGCCGGTCCAGAGCCACTTAACCCAGGAGTCGTATGAGCCTTAAACCTGCGATCATCGTCAGTCTTGCCTGCGTCGGGCTTGTAGGAGTGAGCAGCCAGGGGCAGAAGCCCGCGGCACCCTCCAAACCGAAGCTGGCCGTCTCCATCAAACCGTCGGATCTCGCCAATGCGCTGCGCGCGGTGATTCTGTCCGACCGCGAAGTGTATGCCCGGGTGTTCGGGGAGCAGCAACGGGATAGCGCCCCGGAATCACCAGGTAGCAAGCGAATGCCTAACCCGTGTGAAATGCTGCGAGCAGGCTCGCAATCGGTCGCCAGCAAGGGCGTGGAGTATTCCTACGTCCTACGCTCCCTCCAACCCGTCAACCCTCGCAACGCGCCTGAGACGGAGGTGGAGACGAAAGGCCTGCAATTCCTGGCCACACGCCCGGATCTCAGCTATGCATCCGACGAATTGCTAGGCGGCCGTTGGTACTATACCGCCGTTTACGCGGACGTGGCGTTCGAGCAGAGCTGTGTGACCTGCCACAACGCAAGGAAGGGCGTCGCGGCCAAGGAGTACAAGCGAGGCGATGTGCTGGGCGGGCTTGTGGTGCGAATCGCTCTTGAACTTTGAAACGACTGTGCCCGATATCATGAACCCCGCCCATCTTCACCTGTTGCTGACCCATCTGCCGGTCCTGGGCAGCGTCTTTGGATTGTGCCTGCTGCTGCTGGCGCTCCTGCAGGGCAACCAGGAGCTCAAGCGCACCAGCTTCTGGGTCTTCGTGCTGGCCGCGTGCGCCGCCCTGCCGACTTACTTCACCGGCCAACCTGCCGGGGCGCTCCTGCTGAAAGTGATGCCGGGCCTGTCTCCTGACCCCGGAGACCAGCACGCCGAGATCGCGATTGTGGCGCTCATCGCAGCGGGGATTCTGGGCGCGGTGGCACTCGGTGGGCTCCTGGTTTATAGGCGAGGCAAACGGGCGCCTGGCTGGTTCACCTGCGTGGCTTTAACGCTGGCCGTCATCACCACTTCAATGATGGTTTGGACCGCCAGTCTCGGCGGCAAAATCCGGCACACCGAAATTCAGGAGACCGAATCGACGCGCCACTGAGCTGCGCTTCAAGCGCGCCGTTCCGGCTGTTCGTTAATTCAGCCACGCGCTACAGGAGGGGTGAAGCGATATGACCGAGCTGGATCAAGCCGTTCAAGACATCCCACTCCGCCCACGCCTCCACAATCTGGCGGCCGGCGATGCGATAGATGCTGATGAAGTCCGCGGACAAGGTCTTGCCGGTGGCACGGAAGCTCCCCATATCGCGCTGTTGAGTGGCATGGCAATGGGAATGCACGACCACCAGGTCTCCTTCGGCCACCATGAAATTGATGCGCTCGCAGGCATCGGGAAACGTGATGAACTCAGCGGCCAAATAGTCGCGCAACTGGTCCCGGGTGCGGACCTGTGATTGCCCGAAGGTGCTGCTGTGCCGGACGAAATCCGGGCTCACCAGGTCGTTGAACCGCGCCCAATCCTGTCGGTTGACCGCATCAACAAACTCCCTGACCAATTGCTTGTTGTCTTGTGTGTCCATGGCTCCTCACGGCTGCGCTCGCCGACTGGATTTTTACCCACCGGAGGCCAGGTGCACCACGACAAAAATACGTGAGACGGAAGAATGGAGCCACGGATCAGAGCGCCGCCCAGCCAAGCACCGTCCCTCGAAAATCTCTTCCGTCGACGAGCCGAAGCCGGTATCCTCCGGAGCGTGCATGCGAGTCAGCGGGAGGGAGGAGAGGCGGATCGAAGCGGCGTCGAGCCGTTGTTCACGATTGGATACGGCACGCGCACGCTGGCGGAACTGATCGCGGTTCTGAAAGCTAACCACATCGAATACCTCGTCGACATCCGCACCGCCCCTTATTCAAAGTTCAAACCGGAATTCTCGAAGGAGCCACTCGAAAAGGTGCTTGGCCGGGCCGGCATTCGTTACCTGTTCATGGGAGACACGCTCGGAGGCCAGCCCAGCGACCCCGCTTGCCACACCGATGGCAAGGTCGACTACGATAAAGTGCGGGGCCAGGCCTTTTTCAAGAATGGTATTGAGCGGTTGAAAAAGGCGTTCGAGCAACAACGCCGGGCGGCCTTGATGTGCAGCGAGGGCCGGCCGGAACAGTGCCACCGCAGCAAGCTGATCGGGGAAGCTCTGACCGCCGCTGGGATCCCGGTATGCCACATCGACGAGAATGGCGCGATCCTCACTCAGCGGCAGGTCATCGATAGGCTTACCCTGGGCCAATTGGACCTGTTCGGGCAGCCCTCCTTCACTTCGCGCAAACGTTATGGGCCGCACGGCGGTGAGGGGGGCGCGAGTGGCGCCTGAGACTCTCACCCACCCGCCAACCCGAATCCAATTCACCACGATCGGAGTTTACGGGTTTAGCGAAGCCGGTTTTTTTGAGGCCCTGCAAGCGGCCGCGGTTGATACGTTCTGCGACATCCGCTGGCGCCGGGGAATGCGTGGGTCGCAATACGCCTTTGCGAACAGTGCTCGGCTGCAAAGGCGCCTGGCCGAGTCGGGCATTCGGTATTGCCACGTGCGCGACGTGGCGCCGCCGCCCCGTGTCCGCCAACGCCAATCCGAGGCGGACAAGGCGCAAGGGACAACGAAGCGCAAGCGGACCGCGCTGGGCGAGGTCTTCATCGACGAGTATCGGCGGGAGATCCTGTCCACGTTCGAGAGCCGGCGATTCATTGCGCAACTGCCCGCCGACGCGAGGGTGGTCGCCCTCTTTTGCGTGGAACGTGAACCGGCTGCATGCCACCGGTCGCTCCTGGCTGAACGGCTGCAGGCCGAGCTCGACGTCTCGATCGACCACGTGCTGCCCGGACCAACTCCCCCATGAAAGTCCTCATTGTGGCCAAAACCAGGCGTGGAATCGGCGCGTGCATCGGTGGAATCACCGCCACGGGACGGAGCGTTCGATTGATTGCGGCCGATGCGGCTACGAATGAACGGGCCGGGCTCGAATATGCCGTTGGGGAAGTTTGGGAAATTGATGTCGCTCCGGACCTGCACGTCATCGCTCCGCACGTGGAGAACGTTATCGTTTTGAATGCGCGGCGCCTGCGGGTTTCAGACAAGGTGGAGGAAACCATCCTTCGGTTCATGCCGCCGTTGGTGGGCGGGGTGGAAGGGCTGTTTAACGGGTTGGTCCAGGCAACCGGAACGGGCGGACTTTACGTGGCCGACCGCACGGGCCTGCCGGAGCGAAGCACGATGTTCTGGCGGCCGGACCTCCCTCTGCAACTCGATTGCGAGGGCAAACGCATCCGCTACCGTTATCCGACCCCCGGTGGCGGCCGCGCCCTGACTTTCGTCGGGTTTCAGGAGCCGGTCCCGGAAATTCCCGCCGGCACGCTGCTCCGCGTTTCCCTGGCTCATCCGTGGCGGCCGAAAGAATCTCCAGGGGAGGAGTTGCGCTGTTTCGTGCAGTTATCGGGATGGTTCATGAGGTCGGAGGGGGCTCTCGGCAAAGAAAGATGCGACCGGGGAGTCGTGGCGGCGAGCGGTTCGTTGGCAGCCCTGGATTCCAGCACGGGTCCGGGATTGCCCAAGGCCGCATCGGAGGTGCTCAAGGAGACGTTTGGCTTCTCCACCTTCCTCCCGCTGCAAGCGGAGATCGTGAGCCGGGTGCTGCATGGGCACGACTCGCTGCTGGTCATGCCGACCGGCGGAGGCAAATCGCTTTGCTATCAGCTGCCGGCCTTGCTGATGAATGGGCTGACGGTGGTCATCTCGCCGCTCATCGCCCTGATGCAGGACCAGGTTCGGCAGTTGCATGAACTCGAGGTCCCTGCGGCTTGCCTCAATCACATGGTCCCCTTCCATGAGTGGACTGACATCGCCGCTCAAGTGCGTTGCGGCGCCATCAAAATCCTTTACCTCGCGCCGGAAACCTTGCTCCGGCCGGAAACGCTCCTGCTCATTGAGAGCAGCAACTTGCTCTGCCTGGCGGTGGACGAGGCCCATTGCATTTCCGAATGGGGCCATGACTTCCGTCCCGAATACCGCCAGCTCCACACCGTGCGCCAGCGCTTCCGTCGGGCCGTTTGCCTCGCCCTCACCGCCACGGCCACCACCCGCGTCCGGGAGGATATCTGCCGATTGCTCGACATTCCCCCGGGTGGTGACTTCGTTGCCAGCTTCAACCGGCAAAATCTTTTCCTGTCCGTTGAGCCGCGGCACGATGTTCTCCGGCAAATCCTTGCCTTTCTCAAGCAACGCCGCGGCGAATCCGGGATTGTTTATTGCGGAAGCCGCAAGCAAGTGGATGAGCTTTGCGTCGCGTTGGAGGCCAATGGATGGCCCGCGCTGCCCTACCATGCCGGCCTCCCGGACGAAGTGCGCCGCCGGAACCAGGAACGCTTCATTCGCGATGACGTTCCACTCATGGTCGCCACGGTCGCTTTCGGAATGGGCATCAACAAATCCAACGTGCGCTTCGTGATCCATGCGCATCTGCCTAAAGACCTGGAAAGTTATTACCAGGAAATCGGCCGGGCCGGGCGCGACGGCTTGCCGGCCGACTGTCTCCTGCTTTACAGCCGCGGCGATTCCGTCGTGCAGCGCCGGTTCATCGATCAAGGCGCTGCCTCCCAGCGCGGCGGCCGCCAGGCCAGGCTGAACGCCCTGATGCGCTTCGCCGAGGTTCGCGACTGCCGGCGCGTGCCGCTGCTCGCCTACTTTGGCGAGACCTTCACTCCCCCTTGTGGGCAGTGCGACAACTGCGCCCACAAACCGGCCACCGGCGAAACGGCTAACGCCACAGAGGCGGCGCGCAAGTTCCTCAGTTGCGTTCAGGCGACGGGCCAGGTCTTCGGCGCGGCGCATATCATCGCAGTCCTGCGCGGCTCGGCGGCCGCTCGGGTGCTGGACCGGCGCCATGATCGCCTGCCCATCTACGGCGCGGGCAAGGATCAGTCCGCCGAGGCCTGGCGCGAGTTGGCGCGCAGGTTCGTTGAACTCGGCGTGGTTGAACAGGAACTCGAATTTGGCGGCTTGCGGCTGACTCCCGCTGGCAGCGAGGTCTTGGACGGGAAGAGAGAGGTCCTCGTCCCGGTGACCGCCTCCAGCGCCGGTGACCTGGTGAGACCGGCCCAACCGGGACCGGCGGATCCTGGTCTGTTCGAGGATTTGCGCCAACTCCGCAAGGCACTCGCGGATGAGGCGGGCATGCCGGCCTACATCATTTTCTCGGATCGTGCCCTCGTCGAGATGGCCACGGCCCTGCCGCGCGATGAGCGTCAATTCCTCGCGATCAGCGGGGTGGGCCAAGCCAAGCTCGCCAATTACGGCGAGCCGTTTCTTCGGGTCATCAGGCAGTATTGCGCTGCGCATGGTCTCGGCAAGGCGGCGGACGGGCCAGCGGGCAACCAGAGTCCAGCGCCGGTCGTTCGGCCGGTGACGCGCCGGCGGTCCGATGAAGTTGCCGAGTGCTTCAAGGCGGGCCAGGACATCGATGAGATCGCCTCGCGTTACCAGGTCACAAGCCAGACGATCCTGGCTCACCTGGACAGGTTCTGCCAGGAGGGCGGGCGCCTCGACCCGGCGCGGCTGCTGGACATCTGCCGCTTGACCGAGTCGGAGCGGGCGAAGGCGGTGGACGCCTTCAAGCAGGTCGGATTGGAGCGACTCAAGCCGGTCTATGATCAACTGGCGGGCGCGATCAGCTATCGCGAACTCCAACTCCTGCGGCTTTTTCTCCGGAACCGTGGTGAATCAGCGGAGCTCTTTTGAGCGCACAGCCCAAGGAAGGGAAGCGCCCCGCGCCTTCGCCATCGCCCCTCCGTCTTGCTATTGCCGCCTCGCTCGCTACCCTCATCGCATGCGAGCAAGGGCCCGCGCAATCAGCGCAGCAGGCTTGATATGGGCGGGATTGACCCTGGCTGCACCGGTGCAAGCGGCCGCCGGGACGCGGGTAGCGCTGGACCTGTTCATTGATGGGACCGGGATGGCCCGAGCCAGCCTGCTGATCGCCACTCTCCTCCCCAAACCGGAAGAACTGGGCCCGGCTTTAGGGCAGGTCCTTGGGACAGGAGCGACCGACGTCGATTCGGAAGTAGATTTGGAGAAACACGTTGTCACATGCAGCGCGCGTTCGCGAAAGCCTTTCGACGCGCCCCGGCACCACGTTACCGGTGAGATCAAGTTCGACCCCTTAATTAGCATCTTGCGCCCCGCAGGCGCAACCGCCCTGGAGGTCCATTTGAGCCACCCCCGCGCCGCCTATACCCGCTGTCCGAGGCTCACGAACAACCCGGCCGCCGGTGCCGGGCCTTGGGTCGAGTATTTCGGCACGGTGCCTTTGCAGGCGGAGTCGACCAAGCCAATCCAATTCGACTTCGGCTATCAGGACCGGGAATTGATCCTGGCATTTGTCCCCTTGCTGCTGCTGGTGCCGATCCCGGCTCTTTGGATTTGGACTACACGGCGTCGTTCATTCCAGCGGCAGGCACCAGCGAGTTCCCTGCTCGGCATCCCAACCTTCCTGCCGTTTGCTGCCTGCGGTGTGCTGGTGGGATTGCTCCAAGCCGACCTGGTTACCTGGTTCATCCTGGGGTTGGTCGAACCGCCCGGCCGGATATGGAGCGAAATAGGCCTGTTCCTGGCCGTGCCGCTGCTCGGAATCGCCGGCGCCCATGCGCTGCTGCCGCGCCAGAACCCAACCTACCTCTCTCTCACTAATGCCTTGCCTTGGACCATCCCCGCTGTCCTCGCCGCGATCGCCCTCGCCTCGTCGCGCGACGCCGGGTTTGCCACCGCCTGGTTATGGTGGGTCTCAGCCGGCGCCGCTTGCATCGTCATATTGGTACAGCGCGCCTGGGTAAGCCGCGCGGGATTAGGGCGAGCAGGCGGTAGTGAACCCGGGCTCGATGCGCAGGGACGTGCAACTGCCCTGGCGCGGTGGTGGATCGGGACCAGCATCATTGTGAGCGGGCCGATTACCGCGGGCTGGTTGATTCGCAAATATCAACTCGACCAGCCCGTGAGCACGATTTCGGCTGGAGCGATGCTAATCCTGACGCTCGTGCTATACGTGTGCGCTCAGAATTGGTCGGTCAAAGCGTGGTGCGCCAACTTGCCTCCGCTCCGGCCAAGGAACATGAGTTCACACCGCATCGCCTCGATCTTGAGCCTGCTGACCCGGCTTGGCCTGGCTTGGCTCGCCTGCACACTCCTGGACTTGCCCTTGGACCTGGAGCACGGGGATGAAGGCTTTATCGCCCTGACTTGTGTTTTCATCAGCGCATTGGTTGCGGAGCTGCGCAATGCCGGCCCGATCCGGCCGGCTGGAGCGTCCGCAAGCGACGGCTGATCGGCAGCGTATTTATTGAACACGCACCTGGTAGAAGCGGTCGGTGTCGGCTGGATTAATCTCCGCCACCACTTTCTCCGTTCCGTCACCGGGGACAGGCGCAAGGATGGTCCAGTGCCCATCCGTGAGTGAACTTCTATATTCTGCGTAGTAGGTCTTGCCCAAGAGCGTTGCCACGCGCAGCTCGGTCTTGGCTCCAATCTTGACCAGATTCAACCGGGGGTGTGGCAGGGGCACGTCACCGGTCAGGGCTAAACCAAACCCCGATCGCTTGGCGATAGCGACGACGTCTCTTAGGCCAGGAGGTGGGTCGTAAGCAGCCAACAGCGGCGGTGTGAAGACGATCGGACTTACGTGCTGTATGGTGCCGTTGCGTTTCAGGATCAGGCATTCATCCGACCAACCCTGAGCGATAGCGATGGCGTCTTCGGCTGCATCTAGAAGAACGGCCTGCCAGTCGGGTTCCCTGGCATGCAACACCGTCCCATCGCTTTTTAGCACGGTGAGTCCTCCCCCGGCCGCGACGGCCACAATCCGGTTAGTCATCGCTGCCGGGAGGCGCAGGTTCTTCCAGCCATGCTCCGCTCCAGTGAAGGCTACGACCGTCCCATCAGATTTCAGCGCCAGATCAATGCTCCACCCGCCGGCGACAGCCACGACATTGCTGAGGCCCTCCGGGGCTTTGGGCGTTGTGTCGTTGCCCCACGCGACAAGGGTTCCATCGTTCCTAAGGGCCAGCATGTGCTGAAAGCCGGCGGCAATCGCCACAACGTTCGTGAGGCCCGGCGGAACGTTGGTCTGGCCCGGCTGCCCGGGGAGAGCCACATTATCTCCCCAAACCCGGACCGTCTGGTCACTCAGAAGAGCTGCACTGCACCAATCGGCGGCCGCGATGGCCACAACGTTTGTGGCGCCGGGCAGGGTGTTGGCTTCGCCGTCTGCAGAGGAGCCCCAGTGAACGATGGTCCCGTCTGATCGCAATGCCATGTTGTGCTCGGGCCCGGAGGCAATCGCCACGATGTTGGTTAACCCGGCCGGGACGTCGGTGTGGCTGACATCATCGTGTGGAGAAATCATCGGGCCCCAAGCGTAAACGGCCGTTTGGGCTTTGGTTATGCTCCAGGAAAGCAGCAGCACAAGCGCAACGAGGACGAGGCGTGTCAAAGTGCCGCTCGTGAACCAGGTGACAGGAGAATGGGTTTTACACATAGGATAGTCCTTTGGACAACTCACGCCCGGCCGGCGCCGACCGGGCACCTGGCGTGCGTGAACACCACCAAGAACAAAAGCATATCTTATTCCAGAAGGATCTTGGCAGCTGTGCTCTAAATAGGCAGACAACCGCGCCCCACGATACTCCCTTGCGCTCCTGTCCTCCTCTGGCCCGCCGGCCCTTTCCGCCACCGCCCCGGCCCGATACGGCGCGTAGGATGTGTTGATGTGTGACCTTGACGCATTTCGTGTGAGGATCACCATTGTCCCATTGCTGTTGGCCCCTTGCGATTTCATTCCGTTCTGAACCTTTTCACCCGCGGACGGGATTGATACATAGATGGTCGTTACGGCCAACACCGCTGAACCAGCCGATGCCGGTGAACTCCTGGCCCGCGCCCGGGCGGGAGATTCACACGCTTTTTGCGAACTGGCGGCCCAGCACGAAGGCCGCCTGCTGCAACAGGCGTTCGGTCTGTGCCGCGATCAGACCACCGCCGAAGATCTCGCTTCCGAAACGCTCGTCGAAGCCTGGCGCAGCCTGGGGCGATACCGCGAGACCTGCCGGCTCAGCACCTGGCTCTTCTCCATCCTGCTGCATCGGCACCACAAGCATCTGCGCCGCGCTCGCTCGCGTCCCATCCCCCTGGCGAAGATGCCGGAAATTGAAGCGGAGCGACGGCAATGGCTGCAGGACAACCTTCCGGCCGGGGACGCATCGCCGGCGGAGGCCGCCGAGCAACAGGAAAGTGCCGGCCGGTTACACCACGCCATTGAATCGCTCACGGAGAAACATCGGCGGGTCATCCTGCTCCGCTTTTTCGAAGACGCGTCTTTGCCGGAAATCGCCGCCTTGCTCGGTTGCTCGGTTGGCACGGTGAAGTCTCGGCTCCATTACGCCTTGGAAAAGCTTCGGGAGATACAGGGCGCTTTGAACCTTTCGGACCTGCGGAGGGATACACCAGTGTGAAACAGCGTGATGAAACCTGCCGGGAATGCCGAGAGGCGACCTTCCTGGAAGTCATTGGCCCGCTGGCCGAGGAGCAACGATTGCAGCTCGAAAAGCACCTGGCTGGTTGCGCCGCCTGCCGAGCCTATGCATTCGAGTTGCGAGCCGCGACCGCCGGCTTGCATCACTTGGGCGCGCAGCCGCTGGATCCCAGCCCTGGCTTCCGTCAGCGCTGGACGCGAGACATCGAGAGCGCCCGCCAATCTCCACGTTCCGTGCAAGTGTTAGCGGGGTTGCTGGATTGGAGCCGGCTGCTTTGGCTGCGCAACCGCCGGATCTGCTCGGCGTTGGCCCCGGTTTGGCTATTGATACTTGCGTTCAGGCTGACCGCGCCGGATGTCGGCGGTCCCGCGCGTATGACTCCGGCGCGTTCGCCCCTGGCGATCGCCCGCGCGCTCAAGGCCATGAATGACGGACTAACTGCATCCGCCGGGTTGTTTCGGACCGCGCCGAGAAGGGCTCCCGCGGCAACGCCCCACCGCGGCCGAGGGACGAATCAACCCGTAGTTCTCCGGAAAGAATCGGGGAGCGCGCGGCACTCAACCTTCCTCACATGAAAGCGATCTCCACTCCCGGCTCGGGACAACGCGCGATCGCCTCCGTGTTGTTTGGCGTCCCATCGGCCTGCCTCCTCGTCTTCTTCTGGACGATCAGCTACCCGTTCCAGAGAGGCTGGCTGCTGACGGTTGCAGGGCTTATTCTGGCCCTCCCATTCGTCTATTTCATGGCCGTATGGCGGCGCGGGTTCGGCTGGATATTCAGCCGCCAGGCGCTGCGCTTTCATGGCGTCGTAGCAGCGACCTTAACCAGCCTCCTTGTCCTGTTTTATGCCGAAGAAAGTTGGCGCGGCCGCCGGGTTTGGGCGGCCTTGGAGCGTGAGGCCAACGCCCGAGGCGAGTCATTGGACTTCGCTTCGCTTAGGCCTCCTGACGTTCCGGACGACCAGAACTTTGCCAAGGCTCCCGGTGTGGCGGAGTTGCTCACTCCAGGCAATCATCGGCCTGGTGGCAACCTCGATCCGTTCTATCACGGAAAAGAAGACCAGTGGCCGTTGGCCAGTTGGGCGTTGCAGCAACACACCGACCTGGCGGCATGGCAGAAGTTCTTTCGCAGTCATGCGGGGAAGGTGATTCCGGAAGAACGCCGGCCTTACGTCCTGACTTTCCCGATGCCCCCTGCGCCGCAGGCCCCCGCGGATGATGTGTTAACCGCCCTTGGCAAACTCGAAACGAGTCTGGCCGCCTTGCGCGCCGCCGCCGAACGGCCCGTCATGCGCTGGCCGCTCGACTACGCGAAAGGTTGGCTCTTGATGGAAGATCTGGGCAACCCGGTGGAATCGCTGTCGCGCGCGGCGCATCTGCTCAGTCTGCGCGCTTCGTCCGAACTCGTTAAAGAGTCAGTCCAGGCTGGGTTGGACGACGTCCTGCTGGCGATACGTCTTGAGGAGCTGATGAAGCAGGGGCCGCTTGACCAGGTGCAACAGCATCGGCGTGCGATGTTACAGTTTATCCTACAGCCAGTGTGGGAAGGCTTGGCGACACATCGTTGGAATGCCGTGCAACTGGCGGTCCTGCAGAAACAACTGGCGGACGTGGATATGATCGGCTCCTACCGCCAAGGTGCGCGGGGCCAGACATTGGCGATGATGAGTTCGTGTGACCAGGCCTTGGCCTTTGTTGAAGGCGGCTCTTCGGAAACCGGCCGGCGGCTGGTATCGTCTCAAAACGATGACCGTTGCTGGGAGTGGATGGTGAAACAGTTCTATCCGGTCGGATGGTTTTATCAGGATAAGACCTTGGCGTTCCGGTTTTACCAGCAATACGCCGATCCCTGGAAGGCCGTGGAAATCCGCAATCAAACACCGGCGCAACGGTGGGCGGAAACCCGGCGCTTCCTGGCCGACCCGATGATGGGGCCTGGGCTTCTGGGGGTATTGCGAAGGACCTTCGAAAAGAGCTCCCTCGAATCTTTAGTTCTCCAGGCTTTCCTTGAGCAAGCCGCGACGGCCTGTGCCCTGGAACGGTTTCGCCTGGACCAGGGCCAGTTCCCGGCCACCCTCGACGCACTGTTGTCCCGTTACCTCGACCATGTCCCTGCCGACATCCTGGCGCCGGCTCCAGCCCCACTAAAGTATCTGCAAACTCCGGACGGAGGGTTCAAGCTCTATTCAGTCGGGTTGAATCGAGTCGACGACGGTGGCAAGTTCAATCGACCTGCGGACGCGCGCCACAACCTTTTGGAGGCCTTGAGCGAAGGTGATAGCGACCTCGTCTGGTTCCAGCTGGGCCGGCAATGAGAAACAGGTCCAATCGGCCGGGAAAAAACCGCTTGCTTGATTTGGGGGTAACACCTATATTGCGCGCTCTTTTCGAAGAAAGCTGATTTGATTATGCGCCGTCCAAAAGGTATCAAGACCCGCAAGGCCGTGGCGAAACGATTCAAGATCACCGCCAAGGGCAAGGTGCTTCGTTCGCACGCGGGCAAGCGGCATTTGCAAGCGACCAAGAGTCCGAAGCGACGCCGCAGGCTGGGCTCGGCGGTCGTGGCCGACACGACGGATGCGTATCGAGTGACGCAGAATCTGCCATTTAGCCATTAATCAACCAGTTTTAACGATCTCAGTTTTATGCGTGTCACAAATGCTCCGGCTTCCAGAAAGCGCCGGATCCGGACGATTAAAGCCGCAAAAGGCTTCCGGATGCGCCGTTCCAAACTCTACCGCTACGCCGCCGACGCTTTGGATCACGGCCGCCAGTACGCTTACCGCGATCGCAAGACCAAGAAGCGCAATTTCCGCGCGCTCTGGCAGGTCCGGATCAACGCCGCGGCTCGCGCCGCCGGCATGACCTACAGCCGCCTGATCGAGGGCCTCAAAGCCGCCCAGGTTGCCCTGGATCGCAAGATCATCGCCGACCTCGCCGCGACCGACAATGCAGCCTTTAGCGAACTGGTCCGGATCGCCCAGGACGCCTTAAAAGCCAAAACGGCCAAGGCGTAGGCCAGACCCCAGAATTGAGCAACGGGCGACCCATCTTGGATGGCGCCCGTTTTTTATTTGGAACTAGTATGTCTACGTTCTCAGATCAAGTCGCTCCCCTCAAACAGAGCGCCCTGGCCGAACTGGCTGCGGCTCCCGATCTCGCCGCCCTGGAGCAGGCTCGCACCCGGCATTTGGGCGCTCATGGCCAGTTCACAGCCTTGCTCAAGCAGTTGTCCAGCCTGGCCAAAGAAGAACGCCCGGCCGCGGGCAAGCTGATCAACGACGCCAAGATCGAGTTGGAAACCGCGCTGGCCCAGCGGCGGACTGAGCTGCAGCTTAAAGCTTCGTTGCCGCAGGAGCCGACCGACTTCACGTTGCCGGGGCGTCGCCGGCCGTTAGGCAAGCTGCACCCGCTCACTCAAGTTACCGAGGACATCGTCCGTATTTTTCGCAAGATTGGCTTCGCTATCGCCGACGGACCTGAAATCGAGGATGAATATCATTGCTTTGACGCGTTGAACACGCCGGCGGATCATCCGGCCCGCGACACCCAGGACACCTTCTACCTGGGCACGCCCAACCCGCTGTTGCTCCGCACCCACACCTCCTCCGTCCAAATCCGGGTGATGCAAAAGCAACCGCCGCCTGTACGCATTGTCGTGCCCGGCCGGGTCTATCGTCGCGACAACGCCGACGCGACTCATAACCCGACCTTTCAACAGATCGAGGGGTTATACGTCGACAAGGACGTCACGGTCGGCGATTTGAAGGGAACCATCGAGTTTGTCTTCCGCCAGCTCCTCGGCGGCGAAGTCAAAATCCGGCTGCGCCCGCATTACTTCTCGTATACGGAGCCCAGCTTCGAGGTGGATTTTTCCAGCCCCCTGGTGCGTAAGATGGGAAAGGATTGGCTTGAGATCGCCGGCTGCGGCATGGTGCACCCGAGAGTGTTTGAGAACGTCGGTTACGATCCGGAAATCTGGACCGGGTGGGCCTTTGGATTTGGGATCGAACGGATCGCGATGATTCGCTACGGGATCAATGATATCCGGCTCTTTTACGAGAACGACCTGAGATTTCTAAAACAGTTCTAACCTCCGCCATCTATGCGAGTCTTATCGGCTGTCCTTTTACTCCTGCTCGTCCTCGGCGCGCCGTTAGCGGCCACCGCCGCGGACCGCGCGCTGCGAACCGAGAATGTCTTCCTGATCATCAGCGACGGCCTGCGGTGGCAGGAAGTATTCCACGGCGCCGAAGAAGGTCTCATGAACAAGACTAACGGCGGCATCAAGAACCTCCCTTCGCTCCAGACCAACTTCTGGCGCGGAACGCCCGAACTGAGGCGGGCCGCCTTGTTTCCGTTCTTCTGGAGCCAGGTTGCCTCGCACGGCCAGCTCTACGGCAACCAGGGCAAAGGCAGCGTCGCTACCGTGACGAACGGCAAGAAATTCTCTTATCCCGGTTACAGCGAACTCCTGACCGGGTTCGCCGATCCGCGGATTGACAGCAACGACAAGAAGCCCAACCCGAACGTAACCGTGTTCGAGTGGCTCCAGGGCCAGCCCCGCTTCCGCAAACGCGTCGCCGCGTTCGGCACCTGGGATGTCTTCCCCTATATCTTCAATTGCGAGCGGAGCAGGATTCCAATTTGGCCGGAGTGGGAGGCCAGGTTCAGGGACAAGAGCATCGAACCGTCTCCGGCGCTGGTCAGTTTAATGAACGATACGACCCCCGTCCTGGATGGCGTGATCCTGGACTCGTTTCTGTTCCACGCCAGCCTGAACTACATCAAAGAGAAGAAACCGCGCCTGGCCTTCATTGGCTACGGCGAGACCGATGAATGGGCCCACGCCGGCCGTTATGATCTCTATCTCGAAGCCGCCCACAACATGGACCGGTTCGTCCAGGTGCTCTGGGAGACCCTCCAGGGCATCCCTCAGTATAAGGACAAAACCACCCTCATCGTCAGTGCCGATCACGGACGCGGCTCCGGATTGAGCGGTTGGAAGGATCACGGCGAAAAGGTGCCTGGGGCAGAAGGCATCTGGCTGGCTGTGTTGGGACCGGATACACCGCGCCTGGGCGAACGCTTTCAATCCAAACCGGTCACGCAAAGTCAGATTGCCTCGACGATTGCGACCTTGCTCGGAGCAGATTACCGGGCTGCTTTCCCGAAAGCGGCCGGCCCGATCGACGAGTTGCTGCCCATGCTGGATACCAGCCGTATTGGACGATGAAAATCACGCTGAACTGGCTCAGGCAATACGTCGACTTCACATGGTCTCCCGAAGAGTTGGCCGACCGGCTCACCATGCTCGGGGTGGAGGTCGAAGGGGTTGAGAAGCTGGGCGGTGAATTCGACGGCGTGGTGGTCGCGCAGATTCTCGCCAGTGAAAAACATCCCAATGCCGATAAACTGTCGGTTTGCCGCGTGGCAGATGGATCAGGCGAACGGCAGATTGTCTGCGGCGCCAAGAACTATGCCGTCGGTGATAAAGTTCCACTTGTCCTGCCCGACCACACACTTCCGGCCACGCCTGGTGAAAAGCCCATTACGATCCGGGCGGGGAAGATCCGGGGCGTGGAATCTCAAGGAATGCTGTGCTCGCCGAAAGAGCTGGGGCTGGCCGATGATACGCAAGGGCTGCTCATCCTGGCGGCTGACGCCAAAGTGGGTCAGCCCTTTGCCGAGCACCTCGGACGTGCCTCCGGCGATGTGGTCTATGACCTGGAGATCACGCCCAACCGCCCCGATCTCAACAGTATTCTCGGCATCGCGCGCGAGGTCAGCGCACTTACCGGCAGCCCGCTCCGCGTCCCAGGGACGGCCCTTCCACCCAACTCTTCGGCGCCTTCGGAACCGGTTAATCAATTCGTGGCGGTGCGGCTGGATGATTCGGACCTGTGCCCGCGTTATGTCGCCCGCCTGGTCCGCGGAGTCAAGATTGGCCCCAGCCCTGACTGGCTGAGAACGACCTTGGAGAAGGTCGGGGTCCGCAGCATCAACAACGTGGTGGACGTCACCAACTACGTCATGCTTGAAGTCGGGCAGCCTCTACACGCCTTCGATTACCATCTTCTGACCCCGGCGCCCGGTGCCGCTCGACCCACCATCGTCGTTCGGCGCGCCGCGGAGGGTGAGAAGTTCACCACCCTGGATGGCCAGGAACGCACCCTGACCAGCCAGATGCTCCTCATCGCCGATGAGACCAAGGCCGTCGCTCTCGCGGGCATCATGGGCGGGCAGAACAGCGAAATTCATTCCCAGACCGCCGATGTCCTGCTTGAAAGCGCCTATTTCAAGCCGCAAAATATCCGCGCCACCAGCAAGAAACTCGACCTCCGCACTGAGTCGTCCTATCGCTTCGAACGCGGCGCTGACGTGGGCGGTACGGATTGGGCCAGCCAACGCGCCGTCGAACTGATCCTTCAAACTGCCGGTGGTCACCTCGCGGACGGAGCCGTGGACGCTTACCCCAGCCCGGTCCAACCGCGGGAAATCATCCTCCGCCACGTCAAGGTCCGCGAGTTACTCGGCGTGGAAGTCTCGGTTCAAGAACAAATCGAGTTTCTGCAGCGGCTGGGCCTTACGCTCGTTGGGGCCGAACACGGCGTCTTCAATACCTTTCGTGTCCCTACGTTCCGTGTGGATTTGAAGAGCGAGATCGACCTGATCGAGGAGATCGCGCGGCTCTATGGCATTGACCGGATTCCCTCCACCCCGCCTCGCGGCGCTATTGGGTCCAACCCGTTTGACCTGGTCCATGACGAGTTGGCGGAGGCCCGGCGTATCCTGGCCGGTTTGGGTTTGTTTGAAGCCCAAGGCCAGACCCTCATTTCGCAAGTTGCGGCCAAGGCCGCCAGCCCCGGAGAGGGCTTGGTCCAGCTGTCTAACCCGCTCAGCAGCGACATGGACGTGCTTCGACCCGATCTGCTCCTGGGATTGCTGGATGCCCTGCGCCACAACGTCCATCATAAGAATGGCGATCTCGCCTTGTTCGAACTCGGCCGGGTCTTCAACCAGAACGGCACCCAAACCAGCGAACGACGCCACCTTGCCCTTGCCCTGACAGGCCGGCGCAACCCCCTCTTCTGGAGCGGCGATGATCGTGGTGCTAAATTCGACGGGTTCGACTTGAAGGGATTGCTGGAGGAGTTCTTCGAGCAATTTGGTGCGCGCGGCATCACGTATGTCCGCCAATCCGAAGCCAGCCCGTTCTACCTGGAGAGCGCCAGGATCCAGCTCGGCAACCTGCCGCTGGGCCACTTGGGGCAGCTGTCCCCAGCCCTGGCGCGGAGCTATGACTTGCGAGATGCGGTGCTGCTGGCCGAACTAAACATGGAAGTTCTGCTGGCGCGGCGGACCACGGTCAAGGCGTTTAAGCCTTTGCCGCTCTTCCCGTCCATCCAGCGCGATGTGGCTATGCTCTTGCCGGACGCCACCACCCACGAAGCAGTCCTCGCCGCGATCAAGCAGGCCAAGCCGCAGCACCTGGAGGCGGTGCAGCTTTTTGACGTATACCGCGGGCAGAACGTGCCGTCCGGCCAGAAGAGCGTGGCTTACTCACTCACCTACCGGAGTCCCGAACGCACTTTGACAGACACCGAGGTGAATGCGGCGCATGGCAAAGTAGTTGCCGAATTGAAGCAACGCTTGCAAGCGGTGATCAGGGAGTGACGCCCCGCGCTCAACTCCCCACGCCTGGTTAAGGTCCAGGAACGTCTACATCCAAGCCAGGCCGGTTCCCGTTGCGCAGGCTAATTGGGGGCAGGTAAGTCCCAACGCGTTCCCGCTGCCACCAGGCGCCCTGCCGCCGGAGCGTGGGGCTGCAGAATCGATACTCGTAGACGACCGCCCGGATATAGATTGGAGGCGCGTCTGGAAATGGGTTGGCTGCCAGCAACGCCAGGACCTCCGGCGTCCCCTGGAGCAGCCGAACACAGAAGTTCACAAACCAGGGATTCTGCTGCGGAGTACCCAGCGCGGCAAACCACATCTGCCAATCGAGCCGCGGTTGATGAGGCGCGACGAAGCGGGGCCGGCGGTCCAAGGCCCCTGGTTTATACTTAAATTCGTAGGGACGCCAGGTCTGGCGATCGTTGCTGCCTTCCACGATGATTTCAGGCCGTGTCGTGGTCATCACCGCAAACAGTCCATAGCTGTTCACGATCCGAAACGGGCTGATCCAGCGCGCCACCGCTTCGGCCGGTCGAAACCAAAAGGGCGTCGAACGAAACATGCCGGCCAATTGCGTCGCGCTCACCACCACGATCAGCACGGCCAGCGGCACGGTAATGGCCGCCGGCCAAACGCCGGCCCGCCTCGGTGCATGTTGCTCATTCGGGATTGCTGCCGGAACGGCCGGTGCGGGCGCGCTGGAGCCACGCCACCTCGGCGGCACGAGCCTCCGGAGAAGTTTGTCGTCGAACAGCACCACCGTCAGTAGAATCGTGAGGTAATTGAAGAACGCATAGTTGCCCGTCAACAGGATCCACACCTGGAGCACAATAAATCCTACGCACGCCACCAATCGAAGCCGGCGCGGGCCGAAGATGAAGAAGGGCAGCGCCAGCTCGATTCCAAACAGGACGCCGACGCAGGCATGGTTCAATCGAGGCGAAGCGTGATGGGCATACCAGGCGATCCAGGTGGGCAATGGCTGTGTCTGGTAATGAACATCGAGGGCCGCCAACTGCCGCCAGGTGGCGTCGCCGCTCAGCAGCTTAACGCAGCCGGATTCAAACATCAGCCGGAACAGGAGCCAGCGCAGAAGCCACAAGGGTATCCGGGCAACCGGCGTTTCTCCAAGGCCTCTCGGCCACCAGCGCAGCGGCGCGAACCAGATGGCCAGGAAGCCCGCTTCAACCAGCAACGCGTCCCATTGGAACGAGAGAAACTCGCGTCCGATGGCCATGAACGAGAGATACAATGTCCAAAGCGCGAATGTGCTTAGCGCCGGCGCCACCCCGACGATCAGCAGGATCGCGGCGACGACGCCCGCCCCGCACAGCGCATGCAAAAACGCGTCGCTCGCTCCCAACCAGCACCACGTCGGCAGCAGATGGTAACGAGCAGCCCCAAACTGTTGGGCGTCGAAATACTGCCCGGCATCGTGCATGAACTGCGCGGCCGGGAGAATTCCATTGCGCCCGATCAGGCCATTCAACTGGACCCAGATAGAGAGAAATGCTGCCAGGTAAACAAGCCCGATCCCACGCAGGAACAGAGCGCGGACTAACCTGTAATCCAGCGCTTCGGGCGAGGGCCCTAAAAGCGCCCGCGTCAGTAGCGAGAACGCGCTCCGATGCCGCGCAATGAGTCCATACACAACCTCGCTCGCCACCGCCACGCCAGGAACCTTCTCATAGGCCAGCAGTAGCCAGCGCGCCCGTGGATTATATGCCAGCGACCGGTAAACCGCCTCCGCGCCCCCGAACACCCGCCCGTCCGGCTCGATCAATTGAACCGCCGTTTCAAACCGGGACCGGGGCAATTCGGGGAAACGCACCGCGACCGTCGGGTCCTGGAAGGGAAGGTATTGAACCGCGACCCCCGTGATCGTCTGCCACTTGGCTATCCAAAAGCAGCAAAAGTTGCACTCGCCATCATAAATGAGCAGCGGCTGGGCGGGGGCACCAGCGACATGAACAGGCTCGACCACGGAAGACCCTTACTCCATCCGCACCCCGATGCAACACGTGCTATGCTGCTCAGACTTCTTCCAACGGCCAGACTTCCACTTCCTGGTCGCCACCCGACCACGCCAGCGGCGCCGCCGCCGGTTCAGGCAAACCTTCCAAGCCGATCAAATTCGACCGGCAGAACAGCAGCTCCGCCGATCGCAACAACCAGGGCACGTGGTAAACCCGGCAGCGCCACAACTTGCCGCGTTCGGCCGTATACAGGCAGTAGCGTTCAACCAGGAAGAATTCGAGTGAATCGACCGGTGGATCGGGCAAGGCCTCCCCAACCTCCCAATGCGCTTCGAAGTCTGCTGGGCGATCGTGCTGGCGCCGGAGATAATAATGGAACCTTTGCGCCGAATGCCGCGCCCCCATCTCGGCCTCACGGTAGGGAAGCGAGAACACCAGCCGCGCCCCGAGCACCGGCAGCAATTTGGACGCATAGAGCGACAGGAACCAGAGTCCCGCCACGCCTTCATAATGCACGTAGGTGCGCACGTTCAGTTCATAGAAGGAACTAAATCCAGGCAAGGGCGGCAGCGATACAGCCCGCAGCCCGGACAGGAAAAAGGGCGTGACTCCAATCCAAGCCCGGCCCTCGAAGGTATCAATCGATAAGCGCGGCGGGATCAGCGGACGCAGCAGGGCTGGATCGATTGGCCAATGCAGGAACAGCGGGTCTTCCCAGGCCTGGTGCATCAGCGGCGGGCCCGGTGGGCGGCTGCGGATAGCCAGGCGATCGATGGAATCGGTGTGACCGGTGGGCATCATCTCAGGCAAAAGCAAAGTTACCTGGCCTGTCCCGGTTGGTCCGTCGCGGCCGGTGGGGTGTTGGTTGGCACTGCATTTGCCGGCGCCGCGTTGGTCGCGTTGGTCGAGATCGTGTTAGTCGCCGTCACGTTAGTGCTAGTCGTGGCGGTGGTATCGGCCGTCCCAGTGGTATTGGCGGTGCCGATGCCATTGGTATCGGCGGTGGCGGTGGCGTTCGTCAGGCCGGCTCCAACGCCCGAACCAGGGGCCGGAATTGTCTTCTCTTTACCGGACCCTGTGCCGCTGCCATCGAAACCAGGGCCGGCTCCCCCTGCGCCTGCCATGCTCCCGCCGGTCGGGCGCGTGTCCGTGGCGGTCCGATCTGCCCCCACCTGAACCTGGCCGCCGCCGCGGCTGTAAATGGTGCCTGACCCGGACGTGCCTTGGGCCGCACCCTGCTCGTTAGAATTGCGTCCGCATGCGCACAATAGGCCGCCCAGGAAAAGAACCATAATTTGGTTTCGCATAGAATTGCTCCTCGCCTGTTCTATCGTGCGTCCCGGTGCGAATTTCAATGCGGCCGATCCCCGATTTCACGGTGGGGGGGAAGATTCCTTCGTGGTGTGCGAAACGCAAACCTTCGAACGACAGTGGTTGGCTACTCGTGGCGCAAGGCTTCGATCGGGTCGAGCCGGGCGGCGGCTTTGGCCGGGTAAAGCCCGAATACGATGCCGACCGCGCCTGAAATGCTGAAGGCGAGGATGACCGACCAAAATGTGACGATCGTCTTCATGGTCGTCAGGTGGGACACAATGAGCGGTGTGAGAATCCCCACCAGCACTCCCACCAACCCGCCTCCGACCGAGAGCACCACCGTCTCAACCAGGAACTGCATCGTGATATCGCGCCGCTTGGCCCCAATCGCTCGCCGAATCCCAATCTCCCGGGTGCGCTCGGTAACGGTCGCCAGCATGATATTCATGATCCCGATCCCGCCGACGAGCAAGGAGATGGCCGCGATGCTGCCCAGGACGATGTTGAATATCCGTTTGGTCTGCTCCGCCTGGCGCAGCAACTGGAGCGGCACGATCGTTTCATAATCGATCTTTTCATGGAACCGGCTCAGCAATGTCTTGATCTGGGGATCGGCCGTTTCAACGGCCGCCAAATCCCGCATCTGGACCGTGATCTGGTGGAGCTGGACTTCCTCGGCCTGGAAGCTGCCGGCGGACATCTTGATCAAGATTTCGCCGAAGCGGGTGCGGGAGGTCGAGAGTGGTATATAGACATTGTTATCCAGCGGTTCGCCTTCCATCTTCCCGGCCTGAGTTCGCTGTTCCGGCATATTCTTCTCCCGGATGATTCCGACCACCTGGTAGGCAAAGGCGTCGATGGTCACAGCGCAATCCAGCGGGTCCTGGTAGGAGAACAGGCGCTGGGCCAGGCCGGCCGTAATGACGCAAACGTTGTTCTGGTATAACTCATCGATTTGCGCCAGGAAACGCCCTCGTAGAATATCAACCCCGACCACCTCCGTATAAACCGGCAGCGTCCCGATCACCTGGCAGGCGACCTCATTCCGATTGTATCGCACGTTCTCCCGGATGATGCGCATGGGTAGAACCCGTTGCACGCCGGGGATGGTGGATTGCAAACGGCCGCCGTCTTCGTAGGTCAGCCCGTATTTGATACCCATTCGGCGCGCCGTATTGCCGGACTGACGGGCTTCATCCGCCGGCTTGATACTTCGCAGGATGATGTTCTGGCTGCCGAGCTTCTTGATGGCTTCCTGGGCTTCGTAAGACGCGCCCTCCCCAATTGCGAGCATGGCGATGACGGAGCAGACGCCGAAGATTATGCCCAGCATCGTCAGCAGCGACCGCAGCTTGTGCAACATCAGGCTCTTCACCCCGAGCCGCACCGTGCTGATAAATTGAAAGCTGAGCATAACCTTCACGGGCCAGCCGCCGCAGCTACGACCGGCCCCGGCCGATTCACGACCTCGCGGTCGATCTGCCCGTCTTTCATGTGAATGATCCGGTGTGCCCGCGCTGCCACCCGCTCGTCGTGAGTGACCAAAACAATCGTCTTGCCCCCCTGGTTCAACCGGCCGATCAGCTCTAGCACCTCCTGCCCGGTCTTGGAATCGAGATTCCCGGTTGGCTCGTCGGCCAGCATCATCAGGGGATCGTTCACCAGCGACCGGGCGATGGCCACGCGCTGCTGCTGCCCACCCGAGAGCTGGTTGGGACGATGGTGCAACCGGTCGCCCAACCCCACCAATTCCGCCAACTCGCGGCAGCGGCCCTGGTACTGCCGCACATCCTTGCCCTGGTAAAGCAGTGGCGCCTGGATGTTCTCCAGCACCGTCAGCTGGGCGATCAAATTGTAGGATTGGAAAATAAAGCCAATCTGACGCCCACGCGCTTCCGACAGCGTATCGTCAGGCATGCGCGAGACATCTTCCCCGCCCAGGAGATAGCGTCCGGAGGTGGGCCGATCCAGGCAACCCAGCACATTCAACATCGTTGATTTGCCCGATCCGGATGGCCCCATGATGGCCACATACGACCCGGCGTGGATATCAAGGCAGACCCCCTGCAGCGCGTGCACGACCACCTCACCGCCGAGGTCGTAGCTCTTCTCAATTTGCTCCAGCCGAATAATGCACGCGCTCATCACGCTTCACCCAACTCAATTCGTCCGGCCTGGGAAACTCCCAAACGCCGGGCTCGCAATCCCATCCGCGCCCCGACCTTCACCCGTCGGACGAGGCCCGCGTTCGCCCCGCCCACCCAAACTCTCTCGCATCGCGGCGCGTTCCTGCTCATCGAGCTGACCGTCCCCATTCTTATCGAACCGCTTGAGCATCTCTTCGGGCCCGATGCGCGGCCCGCCCTGTCCTCGCCCTGGGAAGCGGCCCTGGCCCGCGGCGCGCATGGCCTGCCGTTCCATCTCATCGAGCTGGCCATCGCCGTTCTTGTCGAATAGTTTCAGCAGGTCCGGGCTGATTGCCGCCAACTCCTGTTTCTCGGCCGACCTTTTAACCCCTACCTCCGCCTCCAGTCCGCCGCTCCTGGATAGTGGATTCTCCGCGACCGCCCCCGGTCCGGTCCCGGGCGGCTGACCTGGGTTGTTCGGATCCAGCCGTCGGGCAGCAGGCTCTTTGGCGGCAATCCGCCGGCTCGCTGAGTTCGTGGCGGCCTTCGCTTTGTCGTCGGCGCTGAGGATGGCGCCTTCGAGGTCCTTTTCCTGGGTGTCAAACGGTGGGGAAAGCAGAACGCGGTCGCCTTCTTTAATGCCGGAGAGAATCTCGATGCATTTAGTGTTGAACATGCCGACCTGGACCGGCACGGGCGTGGGGCTGGCGCCTTGCTGAGCATAGACGACCTGGCGGCCTTTGTAGGTGGTCACCGCCTGCAAAGGCACGGACAACGAGTTGCTGATGTTGGTAATGACAATCTCTGCCTGGGCCGAGACGCCGGGTTTCACCCCCGGCAGCGGGTCCGTAATGACAACCTCGGTGTTGTAAACCTTGAGATTGGGATTCCCGAACCGGCTTTGCGAATCCGGCAGGAGCGCGACTTTCTCCACCACACCCTGGAAGCGCTGATCCGGGATGGAATCCAGTTTCACAAACGCGGGTTGGCCCACCTGGACGAGGCCGACATGCGACTCGTGCACTTTGATCGTCACTTTCATCCGCGACGTATCGGGCAGCTTGATTAACTCCTGGCGGTTCCGCACCACCGCCCCTTCCTCGATCAGCGATTCGCTGCTGAACCGGTTTTCGCTCATCGAATACACCACCAGGCCGTCCTGCTTGGCTTTGATCTTGCACGACTCCAGGTTCTTCCGGTCTCGCTCCAACTTCTTTTGGTTCAGCGCCAAAGTATTCGACTGGGTGAGCAGGTCGGCCTTGTTCTGTTCGATCTTCCGGGCGCTCTGCGCCTTGACGCGATCCAGCTCTTTTTTCGCTTCATCGTGATCGGATTGAAACTTCTCACGCTGTTTGGGCAGGTCGAACTTCTGGAGCATCCAGATCGAATTGCTGGCCACCATCAAGAGGTTTTCGTTGTTCATCACGGCCAGCCGGTCCACGTCCACCTTCTGCTTGGTCTCGTAACCCTTAGCCGCCAGGTTGGTCGTCCAGATGAAGTTCTCCCGGTTCACCGCCAATTGCGCCTGGGCCTGCACCACCTTGTTGCTCGCCTCGATCAAGTCCACCAGCTTTTGCCCCTCATCGAACTTGTCCAGGTCCAGCTTTGCAAAGCGCACCTTGAGTTCAGCCGCGCGGATATCGCTTTCGACGGCGCTCTCCTGGATCTTGAGTTGGGCTTCGGCCTGGACCAAAGCGAACTGGGCCTTCTCGAAATTGATCTGCTGGAGGTTGACCTGGTCCTGGGCCTGGGACGAATCGAGCTCGACGAGCAGGTCGCCCTTCTTCACGTAGGTTCCCTCCGGGACGATGTAGATGATCCGGGCCGTCCCCTCGACTTCGTTCCGGATGCTGATCTCGCTCACTGCCGTCAACGTCCCCCGGTCCAGCACCGTCACCGCAAAGTCTCCACGCCGGACCTCGTGGAAAGCCGTGACCGGCTCCTTGCCTTTGGGCAGGCTGACCCAGACGAGCACCGCGGCCAGGATTCCCACCGGCACAAGCAGTAACGGCCGGCGGCGCAGCGGGGTTGGGATGCTCTCAACAAATCGTTTCCATTTCATGGCATTGGCTCCAAAACCTGGTCAGGAAGGACGAGCTGGTTCTCGGTTAATCCGGCCGGGTGCGCCCGGGCCGACCCCGCAGTCCCCTGGCCCGCCAAAGGGTCCTTGAGCCAGAACTGGTCCGCGGTCGTCGACAACACACCGATGTCGAACAGCAGCTGCAGCCGGGCTTCCAAATAGCCCACGATGCTGTCGGTCACCTCGTTTTGGGCTGCGATCAAGGCATCCTGCGCTTCACGCAAGTCACGCACCTGGGCCCGGCCGGCTTCCAGCAGCGTCTGGTTCATATCGACGCGGCGGGCGGCCACCTCCAGGGCAGCCTGCCGGTTGAGATGATTCTGGCGTTCCTGTTCGAGCCGTCGAAAGCCGCGTTCGATCTTGTCGCGAAGCCCATCGAGAGAAGCGACCAGGCTGCGCAATTGCGCTTCAAAGGCAATCAGCTTCCGGCGGTAGTTATTTCGCGCCGGCAATTTGTCCACCAGATCGTTGATGCTGAACCCGGCTTCATACTGAATCTTGTTGGGATCGAAGTTGACGTATTGATCCGGTGGATCGGACCGCACGCTGGCATTGGCCAGGAGATTGACGCTGGGCTTGAGTTGATCCGCCGCCACCCGCACCACGCGTTTGCTATCTTCAAACCGGTCGATGGCCGTCAGCAAATCCAGGTTGCGCTCGACCGCCACCGCGAAAGCCGCGTCAGGGTTGATGGGGACGGCGACGAGGCCCGCTTTTTCAAGCTGGCGCAGGTCCGCATCATTCAAGTAGACGCCGTCGGTCAGCGGGATACCGAGCTCGAGTTTCAAGGAATCCAGACCGTTCAAGTAACCGGCCACCGAGTTGATGTAGGCAATCCGGGCGCCTAGCTCCGCCGTCCGCGCATCTTCCACATCCGCAGCTCGCACCCGGTCGACGGCGCGGGCTTCGGTATAGCGTGTGAGTTCGACCCGGCGCAGGTAATTCGTGTAGTTGTTTCTGACCGTCGCCTTTTGGCCCAGCAGGTTGAAGTAGTCGCTCACGACACCGAGGTCGAACCGCTTCTGATACTGGCTGAACGTCCGCACTGCGTAGACCACTTCCCGCTCGCTCTGCGCCAGTTCCTCCACGCGCGGGTTGTTCCGGCCGAACCCTTGGAGCAGCGGTTGCGCCAGGTTCACCGACAGCACATCCACCGCCGAGTTGCGCGGGTTACCCGCCGGCTTGCCCACAAAGTAGCGCGACAAGTCGTTCAGGAGCGCGATGCCCAGGCTGCCGCCCGTCGCAAATAACTTGTCCACTCCAACGCTGCTCACCGCCCTCCCCTGCAACGTCGAACTACCGGTCCCAGCCAGCTTCGGCTCCGAGCCGGCTGAAAAAATCGGGGCAAACTGATGCCGTGCCGCAGTCAAATCCAGCGCCTTTAGGTAAAGGGCCTCCTTCGACGCCTGGTACTCGCGGCTGTTTTCCACCGCCAGATCCAGCGTCTGCGACAACGAAAGCACCCGCCGGTTCGTTTGGGTCCGATCTTCAATCAGTTCCGGCGGCAGGATGTCGTCCGGCTTCCGCGTCGAGTAGCGCGTGTCGATGCTGAATGAGTTGGTTTGGCCGAAAACGCGCTTCTGCGCCTGCTGGACAATGGTGTAGCTCTGGCGGTCAGCCGACCGACGGTAGTGCGACGCGGTGCACCCTGAGGCAAGCAGCGCGGTAATAAGCCAGGGCAAGCATGGTCCTCTCCCCCGCCTGAATACCGCGTAATCTCTGGCACCGTTTAGTTTATACACGCTGATTAGAAATGACTTTGGTTTGCAATCTCAGGTTACGTTTAACTTATCTCTCGTTGCAAGCCGTATCCCTCGCAGCCTTTGTCGCAGCCTTTGTCGCAGCCTTTGTCGCAGCCTTTGTCGCACCCTTTATCGTCCTCCTCCCCTCCCCTCCGCCCTCCGTCCCTCCCCCAAAATCAGGCAGCCACCCGATAGCCGCCGGCCCATGACTGTGGCAGCTTCGTCGAAAAGGACGGTGGATGCGTATCAATTCGAATCAACCCGCCCGGCCAGGGCCTTGCCGAGCCAAAACTTCGGCCCCTTTCCCACTGCCACACAATGAAGCCGCGCCTCCGCTACGCGTCGCCGTCGCCACCATGACCCTGGCACGCTCCGCTGCGGAAGGAAACTGCCTGCGGCGTGCCTTGCGCCGTCTGTCCGAGACGGGTCTGCCCATCTTCGTTGGGGAAGGCGGCTCCAACCAGGAGTTTGTCTCCGCGATCAGCCGGTTGCCGAACGTTCGCATTTGCCTGATGCCAGCGGGAACCCGTCCCAGCCTGGTTAACCAGGTCCAGGCCGCCCTCGCCGAGGCGCGGCAGACCAACCCCGATTACCTCCTTTATACCTTTCCAGCACATTGGGATCCTAAGCTTAGAATTCCACGTGGACAAGTTGTCGCG
>JADMIO010690237.1_pt1 | contig 70526 bp, 61 predicted proteins | sample 8958161 | NCBI WGS metagenome assembly JADMIO01 (sample SAMN16585339, study PRJNA669376) | soil metagenome | isolation source: Crop rotation soil | place: USA: Cullars Rotation, Alabama | collected 2011 | reverse complement strand
CGCGACAACTTGTCCACGTGGAATTCTAAGCTTAGGATCCCAATGTGCTGGAAAGAAATACCCCCTGAGCAGGCACATGCACCAACGGCCATTACCCAACGAGGCTCGGCCATTTGTAAATAAACCTGTTTTACAACCGGCGCCATCTTTTTGGCAATTGTTCCCATTACCATCAGTAAATCACATTGGCGGGGCGAAAATCCAAGTCTTTCGCTACCAAAACGTGAAAGATCATAATGGCTTCCCATTGTAGCCATAAACTCAATACCACAACAACTTGTGGCAAATGGCAGCGGCCATATTGAATTTTTACGGGCAAGGCCCAAAACCTTTTCTAATGAAGTAGCACCATAGCCCTCACCCATATAAGTTTCTGGGACTTCCAATTCTTTTACCTGTGTATGAAATCTTACCGGACGTGACATATTATTTCTTTATTTTAAATCCATCACACAAAATCAAGCAATTGCACCAATCCTGAAAGTGGGTATTTATTTACTTAAAATCAATTTCAGGAGGCAAAAATACTGTGAACTAAATCAATTTCAAAGATACCCTTAAAATTGATTTTTAAGCCTTTAATAAATTGTGATTGCGAAATGAAATTTGTTGAATAATCAGTAATGCGAATGCAAAAAACGTGCAAGGGAAAATTGGGACTTGTTTGGAAGAAATAACTAAGAACTGCCTGATTGAATTTTGGGCAAATCATTAGTAAGCTCAATTGAAAAAACAAAGTTGAAATGGACGCCGGATGAAGTTCAATCAAAGGACAAATGCTGGAAAACCAAAATAAATAATTGGGCAAACATTTTGGTTTTAGCCTTCCATAAACTCCTTGTTGGCCAATTGGCCGCAAGCTGCATCTATATCTTTGCCCCGGCTTCTGCGGAGTCGGGCATTTACCCTAGCCTTTGACAGGTGATTCATGAATTTTTCAGTGGTCTCCTGGTCAGGCTTTTGGAATTTTGCAGCATCAATAGGATTGTACTCAATGATATTGACCAAATCTGCCGGAACCTGACGGTAAATCTTTATCAATTCATCAGCATCTTTCAAGCTGTCATTGAAGCCTTTGAATAAGATATATTCAAAAGTGATCTCGTTGCCGGTTTCTTTATAAAAATAGTTAAGTGCCTCTATCAATGCCTGTATGTTATTGCTTTCATTGATAGGCATGATCTCATTGCGCTTTGCATCGTTGGCAGCATGAAGACTAAGAGCTAAATTAAATCTCACCTTATCATCACCTAATTGCTTTATCATTTTTGCGACACCTGCAGTGCTTACGGTTATACGCCTTGCACTCATGCCTAGGCCATCAGGCGAAGTAATTTTGTCTATTGCTTTTAATACGCTTTTATAGTTAAGCAATGGCTCTCCCATTCCCATAAAAACAATATTGGTGAGCTTTTTATTGTATACTCTATTAGCCTGCTGATTGATCAATACGACCTCATCGTATATTTCATCAAAATTGAGATTGCGTTTACGCTCCATATAACCCGTAGCGCAAAATTTGCAACTGAGACTGCAACCTATTTGGGAGGATACACAAGCAGTTTGACGCTCATCAGTAGGAATTAATACGCCTTCAACGAAATGGCCTTCAACGGTTTTGAAACGACTTTTTACCGTCCCATCCTCGCTATATTGTGTTGATTCTATTTGTAATGCCGGTAAAATAAAATGCTCATCCAGCTTTGTTCTTAGCTCCTTACTAAGATTTGTCATAGCTTCAAAACTGTGTGCATGTTTTTGCCAAAGCCACTCATAGACCTGTTTAGCCCTGAATTTTTTTTCTCCTAATTGTTCAAAATAATTACTCAGTTCTTCGAAAGTAAGTTGGCGTATGTTTTTACCGGAATTCATGCTGCAAAGGTAAGTTTGAGAAAAGAACACTGATTGTTATTATTGTTAAGATTAATTTGCAAGAAATGAGAAGCTGTTTAGTTATTTTTTTGGGTTACCGGTTTTTGTTTCTTGATTTAGCTTTATTGGCCCACATCTCGGGTTTTATATTTTCAATTGGGTTTTTTACACAATTTGCTACAAATCACCTTTTGTTTGCTCATTGATTTTTTTACCACGAATGCATAAATAAGAAGAAACCTGTTCGTGTATTCGTGGCAATTTTTTAATTTTCAGGTATGAATACGGAAATCAAAAAACTTGAAATGGTTTCGCAAAGGCTGGAGGGTCTTGGTGATGGTATTTTTAGTGTGGCGATGACCATTCTTGCTATAGAGCTTACCATGCCTGTAGTAAAGGGCGATAACTGGGCAGATTTTAGCGAAGCTTTACATGAATCGTGGCATGGGCTGCTTTGTTATGTTATAAGTTTCATAGTGCTCGGCATTATGTGGTTTGGCCATCGTATGATGTTTGAATACATTGGAAAAACAAGCCGCTATTTTATCTTCCTTGGTATTTTATTCTACCTCGTTGTGTGTTTGGTGCCTTTCTCTACGAGAATATTGGCAAACAATACACTACAGTGGTTTTCTATTTTTATGTATGGAATTAATCTTAGCCTTTGCAATCTTACCTTATATGCGCAATGGACCTATGGATTGAGAAGACGTTCATTGCTTCATAGTCATGTGCCGCCTGAAGTTAAGAAAGAGGCTAACTTTTTATTCCTTGTCTCGCCAATCGTTTATGGAATAGCTATCGTTATTTCATTTTTTTCTCCTAAAATCAGCATTGGGATTTTTGTAGTCACACCTATATTGTATTTATTACCTAATAAAGTAGATAAATATTTGCCTTGATAGTGTTGGGGATATTATTACAGATTTTCTGTTGGAATATTTTCTACCCAATTCTTCAGGTGAGATTTCCCTTTTAGATTAGCGGCCTTCCAGCGAAGATTGAAAATGCCGCCCAGTAATACGGATACATCTTTATACCCCTGGCGAGACAATAGATCTGCACTTTCAAATACTTCGTCATTGTCTGAAAAACCATAAACAATGATCGGCAGGTCTTTTAGAGGTTTTAATAATGAAGGGGTTGCTTTCAGTGTGTCGTAAGGAATATTGACAGCTCCATGAATATTTCCGATTCTGCGCCATGTATCTTTTGCAGTGTTATTAAATTGCTCTTTCATACGCACATCTACAACCACCATAGCCTCATTCTTTTTCATCAAAATATCAAATTCGTCGGAAGTGATTAAGTGATATGTGGCTGTAGGCTGCCATTTTGCAAATGATTTTTCATTGCTAAACGCTTTCATTTCTGTAGCTGCGTCCATGCCATCAAACAAAATTGATACATTCTTGAATCCATTGTTTACTAAAAGCCGTGCGGCTTCAGGGCTCTTATCGCCATAGTCATCTACCAACAGGACAGGTTTTCCTTTACCCAGAGAATTCAATCGATTGCCTAGATCTGAGAATGGAATATTTACAGCATTGGCAAATTTTCCCAAAGCGACTCTGTGCCTGTCTGAGGATGTTCCATTAATCACAGAATCATTTCTAATATCGAGGATGAGATATTTCTTTTTAACAGGATTGTTATATATCTCAAGTGCAGAAACAATGGAATAAGGCAGATTCCGCTCCACAGTTATTTGAGGACAATTGTATAGGTCATTCGTATAAAGATAATTTCCTGAAAGGCCCCCATTTACATTGAAAACTTTTGCAAAACCACTATCTGCAAGCATTGCCGATACGCGGCGGCTTCGCTGGCTGTGAGAACAATATACAAATACAGGCGTCTGCTTGTAAGCGTTCAACTCGTTTATACGCTTTGGTAGCTCCCTGATATCAATATTGATAGCGGATTTAAAATGTCCAATGTTGCCACTCTTATAACTTGATGAGGTATCATTTGCTTCTCCACTACTACGTACATCCAGTAAAATGTAACCACTGTTTTTCTGAAGTGTATTGCATAAATCCTCAAGATAAACCGTAGTAAACTTTACATTGTCATTTTTGTACTGGGCACTAGTTGAAGTGAAAATAAAAAGCACAAGAAAGCAGGTGACAAAAAAACGCATATTGATTGAAGTTTGGCTGTTCAATAAAATTATGTCTTTACTTTTTGAAAACTATACTGGTTTTTATAAGCGGTTTCTGTCAGGGATGAAAATTAGCTCTTCAAAGACTTCGCTAGATCTTTCAATTCACTCCATTGTACTGTGTTTTGTTGGCCTGTCGCCAATTCCTTTATGGTGAAAGTGCCGTCTTCCAACTCTTTGCTTCCGAGAATAATGATGTGACCTATACCCTTCTTTTCCGCATACTTAAACTGTTTGTCGAACTTAACATTTTCGTGGTAAATTTCGGCAGAAACGCCATTTTCTCTTAGTTGCTGCATGAGTTCATAAGCTTTGCGACTTTCGTTTTCTCCAAGGTTAAAGAACAAAACATTTGTACTAATATTCAATTCCTTCGGAAATAGCCCTTTTTCTTCCATCACATCATAAATTCTGTCAACACCAAAGCTGATACCAACACCAGGTACATTAGGCACACCAAATAATCCTGTAAGATCATCGTAGCGTCCACCGCCTCCTACACTGCCCATCTGTACATCATTGGCTTTGACTTCAAAGATAATTCCTGTGTAGTAGTTGAGACCACGAGCAAGAGTAAAATCGGTTATGAGTTGTGATGCTTGTCCGTCGTTAGAAGGATTGAGGGCTGAAGATTGTGAGTAATTTAAAAGAAACTCAAGTTCTTCAATGCCTTGCTGGCCATATTCCAAATGCCCGATTAATTGTTTTAGCCTGGATATTTTTTCTTCATTGTTTCCCTCAATTGACAGATAGGATTCAATGGTATTTATTTGTTCTTCATTCAATCCTCGTTCTGCTAATTCCTGCTTTACTTTATCAAGACCAATCTTATCCAGTTTGTCTATTGCAATTGTTATATCGATCATTCTATCTGCACCGCCGCATAGTTCAGCGAGTGCTGTCAATATTTTTCGGCTGTTAATTTTTATTTCAACTCCAATTCCAAGCTTGTCAAAAACTGTTGCATAGATATTTGCCAACTCAACTTCATTTAGTAAGCTTTTACTTCCTACTACATCGGCATCGCACTGGTAAAACTCACGGTATCGGCCACGTTGCGGTCGGTCGGCACGCCACACCGGTTGTATTTGATAGCGCTTGAAAGGCATTGTCAATTGCCCATAATTCATAGCCACATAACGGGCAAAAGGAATGGTAAGGTCATAACGCAGGGCTCTTTCTGTTATACCTTTCATGTTCTTCCCTTTCAGAACTTTTTCAAAATCCTGCCTGATCTGCTCATGCTTGGCGGCATTATCGAGGCCGTTGTTCAGTATTTTAAAAATCAGCTTATCCCCTTCCTCACCATACTTTCCCATCAAGGTTTCCATATTCTCCATTGCAGGCGTTTCCAATGGCTGAAAGCCGTATAACTCAAATACAGTGCGTATGGTGTTGAAAATATAATTCCGCTTACGAACTACTTCTGCCGAAAAATCCCTTGTACCCTGCGGTAATGATGGTTTCATTTTATGTGATAATTTGAAAATAATGCTGAAAAAGTCCAATTGAAAAACAAATGTCGAACGGAGCGTCGCCAATGAAGTTCAACTAGGCTACAAAGCTCGTCCCCCAAATTTCTTAAAGCGCTAAAACAAACTTTGCTGTCCTTTCTGGTCGGCCTTTGCCTCCCACTCTATTTCTACATCTTTGCTGTATGACGCTAATTTGTTTCCGATTGCTTTCCAACCCATCACTTCTACAAAACCTTCTATCGGCATTCTTTGTTTGCCGTCTTTAGTTGTAATGATTAATACCGGATTTTCGTCGGTGGTAACTGTTTCAAGCCTGTTTCCCTTACCATCTTTTATAAAGAGGAACTTAGACTTGAGTGTTGTTGTCTCAATTCTGAAGCGCTTTATGTAATACTGCTCTTTCTCTTCGTCCAGGTAAACAGCAGTTATTACTTTCTCGGGATTAAATTTTTCAATCAACAGAATTTTGTCAGCGTCAAATCGCTGCGTTAGTTCCGTGTCCGTAATTTCATAGTTGCCGTCTTCAGTTATTACCAATAACTTTTCTTCTTCAAAACTGCCCAGGAATTCGCCTTTCTCTTCATTGTTTAATCTCCCAAACTTACTATCGAACCACAGCTTACGACCTGTAAGTGTGCTGCGACCGGCCTCTTTAAACCGAACAGATTTGATAGGATATTTTGTAACTTGATTGCCCATACTGCTGCGGCCCTTTATATCAAGTTCTTCAAAATAAAAATCCAACTCCTTCTTTTTGGCTGAGCTATTTGGACTCAAAACAATCTTCACTACTTCTGCCTCGCCATTGTGGTTTGCAGTGAAATAGTGTATCCGGCTTTTTTCAGAGCCTTTTGTAAGGTCATACTCTTTGTCACGGGTTATACCTGTAACGTTGAACCGTTTCGCATAGGTTGTACCACTAGCACCATCCAGGTACATAACGTTATAGGTAGTTCGCTCATCATTTTTCTGAAATACAGCAGCGTAAAGAATGTCTTTGCCAATAAAAACTTTATCAGCGACACGAACTATCTTCATTTTACCAGCCTTGGTAAATACAATGATATCGTCGAGGTTGCTGCAATCACCAATCAGTTCATCCTTTTTCAAACTCAACCCGATAAAACCTTCTGCACGGTTCATGTAAACCTTGGTATTCGCTATTGCTACTGTTTTAGCAGTAATGATATCGAATTGTCTTATCTCCGTTTTTCGCTCCCTGCCTTTTCCATATTTCTTTAATAATTCCTCGTAGTAAGCAACAGCAAATTCTGTGAGGCTTTTCAGGTTTTTCTGCACCTGTTTCATTTCCTTTTCCAGGTCATTTATCTGTGCTATTAGTTGGTCTATATCAAGACGGTAGATACGGCGAACAGGCTTTTCAGTGAGTTTCAGAACATCCTCTCTCGTGACTTCACGACGCAGGTTTTTGGCAAATGGCTCAAATGCTTTTTCAATTGCCTTTAATACCTTTTCCCATGTTTCATGCTTTTTCTCTAACTCTTTATAGATTTTTTCTTCAAAGAAAATTTTCTCCAGCGAAGTATAATGCCATTTCTCCTGCAACTCTCCCATTCTTATTTCCAGCTCTCTTTTCAGGAGGTTGCGGGTATTATCGGTAGCGACCTTGAGAAGTTCAGTTACTGTGACAAAATTTGGCTTCTGCTTGATGATTACACAAGCATTTGGAGAAATGCTCACTTCGCAATCGGTGAATGCATAGAGTGCATCAATCGTTATGTCAGGCGAAATACCCGCAGCCAGTTCCACAATAATTTCAACATTAGCGGCAGTAGCGTCTGTAACTTTCCTGATCTTTATTTTTCCCTGGTCATTTGCTTTTACAATGCTATCGCAAAGAGTAGAAACGGTGACTCCGTAAGGCACATCACGAATTATGAGTGTCTTTTTATCCAGTTCTTCTATTTTAGCTCTCACCCTTACCTTCCCGCCTCGCTTTCCTTCATTGTAATTGCTTACATCTAACATTCCACCAGTCTGAAAATCCGGATAAATATGAAAAGGTTGATTTCTTAAATATTTGATAGAAACATCAATCAACTCACAAAAATTGTGAGGAAGTATTTTAGTAGAAAGACCAACTGCAATACCATCTGCACCATGCGCAAGGAGCAACGGAAATTTCATTGGCAGCGTTACGGGCTCATTCTTTCTGCCATCGTAACTCAATTGCCATTCTGTAGTTTTACTGTTAAAGGCAACCTCCAAAGCAAACTTGCTAAGTCTGGCCTCAATATATCGCGGTGCTGCTGCTTCATCTCCTGTACGCACATCGCCCCAGTTACCTTGCGTTTCTATCAGCAGATCCTTTTGACCCATATTTACCAATGCATCGCCAATACTGGCATCACCATGCGGATGATATTGCATGCTCTGACCGATGATGTTAGCCACTTTATTAAAACGTCCATCATCCATTTCCTTCATAGCATGTAGTATACGGCGCTGCACAGGTTTGAGGCCATCTTCTACAGCAGGGACGGCCCGTTCTAAAATTACATAAGAAGCATAATCAAGAAACCAATTTTTGTATTGACCGGTAACTCCGGTTTCACTATTGTTCAGATCATTGATTACATCTGTGTTGCTCGACATATTGCTTTATTCCCTTAACGCAGAAAACTTTCTACGTTTATCTTTTAATTATTAAGAATTGAATCTAAAACTGCTTTCTATAATTATAAAAAAGAAAATGTGCTTTCAAAAAACTAAATCTTTTACCCTAAAAAGCGGCGCAAAAATAAGCTTTTAAAGTGCCGAAACCTTACCAGCTTTTACCTCTGGCAACCTTTATTTAATTACAAAATCAAAATATTTATTACTTTTAGATTATTCATATCCCTACTACTTAGCAACCATTTGCTTTTGAGAAGTCTAATTTACATACTGAGTATTTCATTATTTTTTCCTGCTTTGGCTAAATCCCAAAGTAATAATAAGCAGGTCAGTAATAAAGCTCGCTATGATTTTAATAAAGTTTTATTTCCAAATCCTTCCATAAAATCTGTCATGACACCCACTGCCTGGGGAAGTTCACGCTCGTTCGTTTTTGCATCTGTGGGAGGAAGTTTTCCGCAGAGTTATATTAACCGGTCGGACCTTATTGCGGCTCTTGGTGTGGGCGTTGGCAATGCATATAAAACAGTTGGTTTGGTTGGTAATTTAAACATTAATGATGTATCAAATTTTAGCAATTACTCAGCGAATTTTTTGGTTACCAAATATATCCACAAAGGGAGTAGTATAAGTGCAGGTGCTTTGCATGTATTTGCTAATAAACAAATAACGGATGGAGGCCCGAGCTATTATATTGTCTTCAGTCATGCAGTTCAGAATTTTCGATCCAAGGTTTTTTACTATTCTAGGTTAACTTATTCTATTGGTGCAGGTACAGGAAGATTTTTGGATAAAAGCCCGAAGGATATTGCCAGCGGCAAGGGCAAGTATGGTTCTGCTGTTTTTGGCAATGTTTCTTTTGAGGCAATTAAAAATTTAAATTTTAACCTGGAATGGACCGGACTGAATCTATGCATCGGAACCTCATGGCGACCTTCTTATAAGTTTCCTGCATTAGGTATTGGCGTTGCTGATATTACAAGATTTTCAGGAGATAAGCCAAGATTTATATGTCAATTAGGATATGCATTTGTATTTAATAATAAATAACTGATGTGAGAAAATGTAGTTACCTCATATTATCGCTTTTAATCACTGCCATAACTTATGGTCAACTTAATTATTCTAACATTTCTACTCCTATTGCCATACCTCCACCAATGCCTATTCCTAAAGATACTGTGCCTGTTACCGGCGATACAACAGATCATGACGATAATTGTCTACCAAAGAAAAAGCTATCTGCTTTTTCACTGCCTTGCTGCATAGACTATGAAGCAATGGTATCCGTGATTGCAAAAACCGAATTTGCACCGCAATCTGATTGTCGGGACCCTCGTATCATATATACTCCAAGCTGGCTTGCTTTGTCAGGTGGGCAATCAGTCAAAACAGTAACTGCTTCAGACGGCCAAAATACCCTTACCGCCACCACTATAGTTGTAGATCCAAATGTAGGGCTGGAAGGAACTGCGGTACAAGTACCTATTGAGAATTGGTCAAAAAAGCTAGAAAAGATAATGGAGTTGCTTAAAAACAATCAGTTTCCAGGTACTTGTGATCCTCAATTGGAGTTTAGCGGCGGCATAAATATTAAAAAGAGTTTTTTATGCTGTGGCAATTCATGTGTAAAAGAATCATTTAAATTTTCGGGAAATTTTGCAGCCAGTTTCGGAGCAAGTTGTCATTTGCCTGTTTATGGCATTCCTTGGTTTGCGGCTTTGGATGCCGTAATCTCAGCAAATGCCACAGCTAATATTAGCCCCAATTTTAGCTTACCATGTCAAGGTGGAAAAGGATGTGTGGATTTTGGCTCAAATCTAAATATTGGGGGCGGCGCGGGGTTTACTCTTGCTGCTGGTGCTCTGCGAGCCAGTATCCAGGTTATTGGAGGCGGCGGATTTAACGGCAACTGGTGTTTTTATCCGGAAGTGGAAAATATAAAAGGTGATTGGCAGATCAATCCGCTAAAGCTGGTAGGAACTGTAACAACTGCATGGGGCATGAGCACACACAATATTGAGTATGTGATATTTAATGGATTTTGAATTGAATAACAAGAATTAAATGGCCACTCGTTTTATTATATGGTTCGGACTTTTTTTAAGTAGTATTGTGAATAGCTATTCGCAAAAGGAAAAAGATGTTGAGTTCAAAACACAGAAGACCCTTCTTGCGGTTCCAGCTTTTTTACCAGGTATTATGAGCGATTCAACGTTCCTGAAAAATGATACGCTTTACTATAATTTACAAGGACAGGTATTTAGCAAGCCATTCCAGGTAATAGCGGGGCAGCGTTTTAGCAAATCATCATCACCATGGAAAGCCATGTTTAATATGGCTACCGCTTATGCAAAAAAAGATAAAGAAGCAATTATCGCCTTATACAACTCCGGGTCGCAAAAAAAAGTGAGGGATTTTCTTTCCAAAAAAAATGCGGAAGGAGTCCTTTCAAGTTTAAGCAACGCAACAAAAGCTGATTTAAAACTCCTTGCATGGTTCAAATACAAGGAAGGTATATTGGTCTTTTCAAAAGACAATCTCATGGGAGTTCATGAAAATTATTTGATTCGAGAAAATAATGAATACAAATTATCAGCCTTGACCGACTCATCTGCTATGGCATGGAACATTGGCTTATACTTTCGCTTTGACCCACGTCCTATGATAGCAGTTACAAATGTATCGTTACCCGATAGCCTGAAGTTGAATGATTCTGTACGAGTAGAAATTCCCTTAAACGAATCGGGCAGATGGGTGACTATTTTTAAAAATGAACCTCAAAAAGCAATAACAGCCCTCATACACGATAACGATGTAAATGATAAAAATCCTCAATCAAAAAAAATATCCTACTACCTTAAAGGAAAAAGATTTTTGAAACCAGGTAATTACACTCTCTATATTTCATCATTTAATTATCCTGTTCAGCGGGTATCACAGAATTTTTTCAATCAAGCCTCCAGGCATATTATCACCATATATTAATGGCATTAAGAAGCCACAGCTTCGTTGGCCGCTTCTACCCCTTCAGTAGGAACAGACCATTGTCGCACTTCAAAGTCTTTCATATTGCGCATGTTTCCCTGCATTTCTAATTTTCCTTCTTCGATCATCTTTCTTAATCGCCAAAGTAGAAACGCGTCGCCGGTAGTTTCTTTTGCTTTGCTATAGTATTGTGTAAATAGCTTATTTACTTTTATCCAATCCTTACCTATGTATTTCACAAATTCACTATCATAATAATCCTCGCTTTTTTGCGCAAGTTTTTTTCCGCCTTCCAATAGTCTGATATCTTTTTCTTCATTTCCAAGTTTGCTCCATTCATCCGGATCTATTTCAAATTCGCTAAGCGTAATGGGTCTTGCCAATTTCTTTGCCTTTACAAACTCTTTTGGTTGTATCTGAAATAAGCTGGTGGGATAAAAGATGTTGCCCTTCTCATTGACAAAAGGAAGATTATTCAGGTAAAGAATAAATATTCTTCCCTGGAAATCCTTCAACTGGCTCATAAGCCAATAATAGCCTGATACATCGTGCTTATTTTGCGCAGCCCAGATCCAAACAATTTCATTAGTATTAGCATTTAGCTTTTCTTTCAGTTGAGCCACTTCCTTGTTATCATCAACGTGACTATCGTCTGCTATTCCATCATAATGTCCATCTTTCAAAATTTCTTTCCACCACTGCAATCGATTGGCAATGCCCTCCTCGGTATAAATATTAGTAATTGGTCCTACTGCATAATCGTCCTGCAGGGACACAATATCACCTTCCATGGAAGGATCTAACTCGAAACTTTTTTTTAGTGCTTCAATATTCGCTTCTTCAAAAACTATGTGTATCATTTTTATCTCAGATCGTTTTGTAGTTATTACAATTTTGCTTTTTATTATTTAAACTTTGTATCCATTTGTGATGTCTGATACCGAATATATTTTATAGCATCCAGAGTATTGTTTCCCTCCTTCTTTAATAGCGGTATTAATTGTTTTGTCGAAGAATCTGCGAGTACAATATCAATAACATAATCTTCAACTCTTATATCAATATTGTTGCGTATTTGCTGATATGTGATTGTGTCTTTGAAATAAGGTTGTGTTTTCAAAAAGTCTTCAATCTCTTTTCTATAAAAAGGGATCATGGTTTTGTAATAGTTGTCAATCATCTTAACTGCAGCGGTATCTATTAGTTCTATGTACTTGTAGGCACTGCTATCTTTTCTGCTAAATACTAAAAACTCTTCAGGATATATACTAATCACCTCTTCAAGCTTTTCAAATTGCTTATTGAATTGAGCAGTATCTTTTTTATTATTCACGTCATGAAGACTTTTCACAACAGCGCCGTTCTTTGGGAAATAAACTTCGTTTAAAATGCTCTGATAATTCATCCAACGCCTTTTCTTTGAAACCATATAGTTCTTAATGGCATTGGCGTCAGACAGGCATTTTTGGTTTGACCAGGACATTCCTACAACTATACTGAGTAAAATAATAGAAAGAGTGAACGTAACCAATACAATTTTTTTCCTGCTTTTTGAATTGGCCTTCTCAGTTACGCTATCAGCAATTTTTGTAGTGAAATAGGTGATAATAAACGTCGTAATGGCTATAAAGGCAATTCCCTCCCATACACCGAGTTTACCAATGAATCCAAATAAAGAAATTGCGTCTTTGATTTCCATAATTTCACTTTAAAGCTAATAACGGTTCAGCTATGCTGCCGCTTCTTCGTCTACAATATCCAGTTCAACTTTTAAATTATCAATTATAAACTCTTGACGTTGCATGGTATTCTTACCCATATAGTACTCCAATATTTTTTGGATGTGATCTCCATTCTCTACTATAACTGGTTGCAGCCGAATATCATCGCCAATAAACCTTGCAAACTCATCGGGGCTTATTTCACCTAATCCTTTAAAACGTGTTATTTCAGGTTTACCACCCAACTTCTTTATAGCAGCCTGCTTTTCTACTCCGTCGTAGCAGTAAATGGTTTCCTTCTTATCTCTTACTCTGAACAATGGCGTCTCCAAAATATGAAGATGTCCATTCTTTACCAGGTCGGGAAAAAATTGCAGGAAGAATGTCATCATTAACAGGCGAATGTGCATACCATCTACATCCGCATCCGTTGCTAATACAATGTTGTTGTAACGCAATCCTTCCAAATCGTCTTCAATATTGAGTGCGTGTTGCAACAGATTAAATTCCTCATTTTCGTAAACGACTTTTTTAGTCAGTCCAAAACAATTGAGCGGCTTACCTCGAAGGCTAAAGACTGCTTGCGTATCTACCCTTCTACTCTTAGTAATTGAACCGCTGGCGCTATCTCCTTCGGTAATGAATATTGTAGTCTGAGCTTTTTTCTCAAGAATTTCTTCCTTGTTTTTCCCTTCAGCATCATCGTTATAATGGAACTTACAATCACGAAGTTTTTTGTTATGAAGATTCGCTTTTTTAGCACGTTCGTTCGCCAGTTTTTTTATACCCGCCAGTTCCTTTCTTTCTCTTTCGCTTTGTTCTATTCTTTTGCGAAGCGCCTCAGCAGTTTGAGAATTTTTATGTAGAAAATTATCCAGTTCCTTACTCAGAAAATCCTGCATGAAAATCTTCATGGTAGGTCCACCTTCATACACATTCAGTGATCCAAGCTTTGTTTTGGTCTGGCTCTCAAACACAGGCTCCTGTACCCTTACGGAAATAGCTGCACAGATACTTCCACGTATGTCAGCCGCTTCATAATCCTTTTTATAAAAATCCCGAACTACTTTTATGAAAGCCTCACGAAATGCCTGCTGGTGTGTACCGCCCTGAGTAGTATATTGACCATTTACAAATGAATACAAATCTTCGCCATAGTCATTGTTATGTGTTATGGCAACTTCTATGTCTTCGCCTTTTAGGTGAATGATTGGATAACGAATCTCATCAGCGTTGGTACGTCTTTGCAACAGATCAAGCAACCCATTTTTACTTACATAGCGTTTGCCGTTATAGTTAATGATCAGCCCGGCGTTCAGGTAGCAGTAGTTCCAAATCTGGTTCTCCAAATATTCATTTATGAAATGGTAATTCTTGAAAACAGTATCATCGGGAGTAAACTCTACCAAGGTACCGTTATTCTCGCCGGAAGCTTTCTCTTTATGTTCCTTAGTCAAAATACCCAACTGAAATTCGGCAGCCTTTTCCCTACCATCTCGATACGATGTTACTTTAAAATAATTACTCAAGGCATTTACTGCTTTTGTACCTACCCCATTCAATCCCACGCTTTTTTGAAAAGCCTTGCTGTCGTATTTGGCACCGGTGTTTATTTTGCTAACAACGTCAACCACTTTCCCTAGCGGAATACCTCTGCCAAAATCTCTTATAATAACCGATTTATCCTGGATGGTAAGATCTACGTTTTTGCCATGCCCCATGGTATGCTCATCTATACAGTTGTCCATTACTTCTTTTACCAGCACATAAATACCATCATCCGGGCTGCTACCATCACCAAGCTTACCTATGTACATGCCCGGACGAAGCCTGATGTGCTCACGCCAGTCAAGGCTTCTTATACTGTCCTCGTTATACGCCCCTTCAAGATTTTTTTCTGCCATTTGTTTTCTTTTTCGCTCCGCTAAATGTTTGTGTTCTGATTTATTGCACCTGCAAATATAAATGGGAGTCGGCGACGTTCCTTTATGGTCTTCTAAAGTCTTGACAACTTGTTAGTAGTACAATTGTTTTTTAACAAGTTAATTGGCTGGTGCATTGTTTTTGCATAATTGTTTGAAATACAATTAGAAAGGATTTTGGGGAATAAAAACCTCACATTTATAAAAACTACAATTAGAATAATTATGAAAAAGTGCTTTATTATTTTGGCAATTTTAATAACCTCAATAGCAGCATTTTCACAAACAGATACTTTAAAAGTAAGAGAACCCAGAAGTCCGGCAGAATATAAAACCTCATTGTTGAAAGATGGAGCTATAATAACTGCAGGAATAGGATTAACTGCCCTAGGGGTAAAACTGATCAATGATAAAAAAAATCTTAGCCCATCAGAATTAGCAAACAAAACCCGTGACAATGTCTTTTTTATGGATCGCAGCAGCGTCGGCTACTATTCTAAACGAGCAGACGATGATAGCTACATCCCTTTCCAGGCTTCGTTTGCTATGCCTGTAATAATGGCTCTTATCAATAAAAATGAGAGAAAAAAGTTTGGACAATTGATGGTTATGTACACAGAGACAATGGCCATTACCGGAACATTGTTTACCATGAGTGCAGGCAATATAAACCGAAGCCGTCCCTATGTGTATAATACCTCATTAGATACGGGTACACGTACAGATAAAAATGCGCAACGGGCATTTTTTGCAGGACATACAGCAGCTACAGCCGCTGCAACATTCTTTATGGCAAAGGTTTTTCATGATCTTAATCCCGGCAGCAAGGCTGAGCCTTTTGTATGGGCTTTTGCCGCATCTGTACCTGCATTGGTTGGATACTTACGATACAAAGCAGGAATGCACTTTTTATCAGATAACCTACTTGGCTATGCTCTTGGCGCAGGAGCAGGCATTTTAGTCCCCCAACTCCATAAGATAAAAAAACTTAGAAATGTAAGCCTGGTACCCTATGGTGGTGTCAGCAACAAAGGGATATCTCTAGTTTATAATATTCGATAATGAGATGAATCTGATAGACTAAACTCCATAAAAAACCCCGGTTATTAACCGGGGTTCACAATTTATCATTTAAAGGAATTATGCAGCCTTTTTGACTTCCATTTTATTCTTTTTGAATCTCATATCTTTGGTACCATCCTTTTTCATTGGACCATCAGCTTTTTTGGCAGTCTTAAAGCGTTTATCAGGTGTTCCGTCTTTTTTCATTGGAGCTGCTCCCGGAGCGGTAGGATCCATTTTTGGCGTCGCTGTTTGCTCAGTTTTAGCTTTAGTATCTTTTTTAGATTTCATTTTTGGCTGAGCAAATGTTGCAGAAGCAAGCACCAACATACCCAATAGCAAAGAAGTAATTTTTTTCATTTTAAAAGATTTAGGATGGAAAATTACAGAAACCAATTATTAATGAAATGTTATAAGAAACAAAATGTCTAATAGATTACAATGAATATCAAAATATTACACTCATTCTTATTATCCATTTAAGCTATTTCAATTTTCATTAGTTTTTTGGCCGTTGGAGTTACTTTAAACCGATCATCAATTCTATGACCTACTACCCAAATTATTTTATTATTTGAAAGTAATACCCAAACATTTTCTTTTTCGATAACAGAGAGTTTCTGGTCAATTAAAAAGCGGCTTATTTTCTTTTTTTTCTGCATACCCAATGGATAAAAATAATCACCCGTTTTCCACTTACGCAGAAGAAGTGGCCATTCCAGCAGCCTAGTATCTACTAGCGCACTATTCTTATCAGAAGAAATAGAAGAATCAAGAGGAATGTGATGTGAAAGAATCAATTCATCTTTTGAAAATCGTAACTTTTTGGTCTGTTCATCAATAACCAAATGATCATTCTTTTCGTTTTCTTGTAATGGGTTTATTATAAGCCTGTGGCGGTTTTTAATAATTCGATGTGTAGCAGATTGAATATAACTTCCATTATTTGCTTCCATTAGTTTCAACACTTCATCAGTTTGGGCAGCAGTAAATGATTTCTCCTTTATTATTTCCCACAGAAGTGTTTTATAGCTTTGGCTTTTTTGCAATTTCAGTATAGGAATATGCTCTTCATTTCCTTTTACTTCTATTAGTTTCGATTTTTGCAGATCAATTGCAGCATTATAGATATTCTCTGCTTCGCTGAACCGCTCTATATTCTTTAAAATATTTTTTTCCACCTGCGGAAATATTTCCTTCAATGAAGGCAGCAATTCATTCCTAAAAAAATTACGAGTGTAATAGTTATTTGCGTTTGAGGAATCTTCTACAAATGCCAGCGTATTTTCATTTGCGTAGGCGAGTAATTCCGCTTTGCGAAAAGGCAATAATGGCCGGAATATTTTCTGAAATACATTATCCATGCCCGTGAGTCCCTGTAAACCTGTTCCTCGAAAAAAATTCATTACTACCGTTTCAATATTATCATCGGCATGATGGGCGGTAAGGATGTGGATGTCATTCATTTCTCGTTTCTCACTTCTCGTCAAATCGGTTTCTCGATTCTCGTTTCTCGTTTGATCCGTTTCTCGTTCTTCGTTTGCTTTATTCCTAATTCCTAATTCATAATTCTTAATTTGTAACTCTTCATTCCTAATTTCTCTAAACCAATTATATCGTAACTCTCTTGCAGCCACCTGGATAGATAGCTTATTTTCAGAAGCATATTTTTCGGTTTCAAAATGCTTAACTAAAACTTCTTTGTCATATTTCTTACCGAGTTCACGAACAAATTGTTCGTCTCTTGAGCTCTCTTCTCCTCTTAGTTGAAAATTGCAATGTGCAATTATAAAATCATAACCAGCACGAAACATGAGATCACACAGCACAACACTATCCACACCACCGCTTACTGCCAGTAGTTGCTTTTCACTTTTTTGAATGAAAGGAAAATCTTTGAGATGCTGAATGAATTTTTGAAGCATAAAATTAATCACAGAGTCATTGAGTCAGTAGGTCGTTGGGCCATTTATCAGTTATCATCCGCTAAAGGGGATTAGTATGCATTATCACATTAGCTAATCAGGTAGTTATCACATTTTCTTTACTTCTTTAGCCCATGTATCCTTTAGCGTAACGGTACGATTAAATACAAGCCTGTCTTCACTTGTACTCTCATCAAGACAGAAATAGCCTTTGCGTAAGAATTGGTATCGTTCATTAAATTTCGCAAGCTTTAACTCAGATTCTATGTACACATTTGTAAGTATATGCAGACTCTCCGGGTTAATATAATCTTTAAAATCGCCTTCTTCGCTTGCAGGATTTTCTACTTTAAAAAGACGGTCATACAATCTCACTTCAGCCGACATAGCATGCTTAACACTCACCCAATGAATCGTTCCTTTTACATTGATGCCGCTGGTATCATGACCACTCTTACTTTCAGGTATGTATTCCGCATGTACTTCAGTTACATTTCCGTTTTCATCTTTTTTATAATCGGTGCATTTTACTATGTATGCATGTTTCAATCGTACCATTAATCCCGGCGCAAGCCTGAAATATTTTTTAGGTGCCTCTTCCATAAAATCTTCTCTTTCTATCCAAAGTTCCTTACTAAAAGGCAAAATTCTATGGCCTCCCTTATCTTCTGCTTCAGGATTGTTTTCGCCATGAAGTTCCTCTATTTGTTCGTCAGGATAATTTGTTATTACTAGTTTTATTGGATCAAGGACTGCCATGCGGCGCAAAGCTGTTTTATTTAAGTCTTCACGAACACAATATTCTAGCAGACTCAACTCTATCAGGTTCTCTCTTTTTTGTATGCCTATCCTTTCACAAAAATCACGTATACTCTCAGGTGTGTAGCCGCGTCTTCTAAAAGCTGCTATAGTTGGCATTCTTGGATCATTCCATGCTTCAACATATTTTTCATTTACCAACTGCAGCAAACGGCGCTTACTCATCACTGTATAGTTCAGGTTGAGCCTCGCAAACTCATATTGATGGCTTGGAAATATTTCAAGCTTTTCTATAAACCAGTCATACAATTCACGGTGTGGAATAAACTCAAGCGTGCATACAGAATGCGTTATTTGTTCAATGCTATCGCTTTGGCCGTGAGCAAAATCGTACATGGGATATATGCACCACTTATCGCCAGTGCGGTGATGATGCGCTCTTTTTATACGATACAAAATAGGGTCACGCATGTGCATGTTATGGCTTGCGAGGTCTATTTTAGCCCTTAATACTCTTGCTCCATCTGCAAACTCTCCATTCCTCATTTTCTCAAAAAGATCCAGGTTCTCTGCAACACTTCTGTTACGATACTCATTACCTTTTCCGGCTTCCGTTGGAGTTCCTTTTTGCGAAGCTATTTCTTCCGCCGTACTATCATCTACATAAGCCAGTCCTTTATTAATAAGCTTCACCGCATATTCATACAATGTTTCAAAATAATCAGACGCATATAATTCTTCAGCCCAATTGAAACCAAGCCATTTCACATCTTCTTTTATACTATCTACATACTCTATATCTTCCTTTACTGGATTGGTATCGTCAAATCTTAAATTGGTTTTGCCGCCAAACTTAAGTGCAAGACCAAAATTGAGACATATACTTTTAGCATGGCCTATATGAAGATATCCATTAGGCTCAGGAGGAAACCTTGTGACAATACTTTTGTACTTACCCGATGCAAGATCCGCTTCTATAATTTCTTCTATAAAATTCAGGCTTTTTTCTTCCGTCATAAAAAATCAAAAAACTGGTGAGTGACAAAGATAATAAAGGAAGCGGCTTTAGGTTAAAAGTATTGGGCCAGCCAGTATAACAATTGAAAGGCATAGCTTTTGCTAAATAAGGGTATGAATAAATTATTTTTTAGGCTATTAATGATAGGATGTATTTTTATTTCTTCCTGTAAGGGGCAAAAGGAAAAAGAAAAGGATACTGCATCCGAAAAAGAAAAAACCGAATTAGAAAAGAAAATCACCACACGAGACTATAGTATTGACAAGAGCATTTCTTATTCTTCTGTTTTCTTTGATAGTTTAAACTTAGAAAATTTCATTACAACAAATCAACTCAACGATTCTATAAGCAGGCGAATGAGGAGTTTTTACAATGCCCGCAATTTTCAATTTGCCTGGTTTACCGGAAATGGTCTAACCGAGCAGGGACGTAGCTTTTGGAATTTTCATGAATATTACACTACCTACAGCCAGGACAATTCTTTAGACGATAAAGCATTGAAGAAAAGAATGAATGCGCTGGTTGCCGAAGATTCATTTAAGGTAAGCGGGACTAGTAAAAACATGGTGAATACTGAACTTGCCCTTACACAACATTTTATTCGCTATATACTCAACAACTATCAATCAGGAGAAATAAAGCGGAAAGAAATGGAACGTTTTGTCCCTTTCAAAAAGCAAGATGTAATGCAATATGCAGACTCCCTTCTTACAAAAAAACACAAGGACAACCGATATTATAGTGATGTAAATGAGTCATATAAACTCTTAAAAGTCCAGTTGCAAAAATATTACGAAATCGCAAAAAATAATGGCTGGCAGAATATTTCATTTACAGGAAAAAAATTGACAAAAGGAACTTCATCGCCGATAGTTCTGCAAATAAAAAATCGTTTATCCATAACAGGAGAATTGGCACAGGCAGACACTATACAGGTATTTGACGACAACCTGGAAAAGGCAGTAAAAACATTTCAAACGAGTCGTGGCTACACTCCGGACGGTGTTGTAACTGCTTCACTTGTACGGGATATGAATGTGCCTGTGGTAGAAAGATTGAAGCAAATAATTATAAACATGGATAGGATGAGATGGTTGCAAAATCACGATGACGGAAACCGGATCGTCGTAAATATTCCTGAATTTGTATTGCATGTTTATGAAGGAAAAAAAGAGGCATTTAATATGCCGGTAGTGGTTGGTAAAGAAGGCCATAACACAACTATTTTTACCGGCAATCTAAACCAGGTTGTATTCAGCCCGTATTGGAATGTGACACCATCTATCATAGCCAAAGAAATATTGCCGGCTTTAGCAAGAGATCCCAGTTACCTGGAGCGAAACAATATGGAAGAAACAGGCAAAGACGAGGATGGATTACCTGTTATAAGACAATTGCCCGGGCCTAAAAACTCTTTAGGAAAGGTAAAATTTCTCTTTCCTAATAGCTTTGATATATACTTTCATGATACGCCTGCCAAAGAGTTATTCAATAACAGCAAACGTGCTTACAGCCACGGATGTATTAGGCTAAGCGATCCAGAAAAGATGGCTAATTACTTGCTTCGCAATAGTAAAGAATGGGATGCTTCTAAAATAAATGAAGCTATGAACAGCGGTGTCGAAACTTTTGTAGCGCTAAAACCCCAAGTGCCGGTGCTGATAACTTACTACACAGCGTGGGTAGATGAAAATGGTTTATTGAACTTTAGAGATGATGTGTACAAGCACGACAAACAATTGATTGAAAGAATGTTTAGTAGGTAGAGGGTAGATCTAAAATGTGAGATATTGGACATCCCCTAATTTAGAAGTGGAACGTCAGATAAGATGATTGTCGCCTTACATCTTATTCCTGGATTATAACTTAACATACAAGCCCACTCCTAATGTTTGCGAAGCGGCTCCTATGTGGAAGATATCTTTGAGTTTATTTTTTACGGTATTGTTGAAAATATCTACCGCTTTGTAAGAGGCGCCTTTGGTTAATAGCTTTACAATTACACCACTAGCAACAGAACTAATGCCCGAAGCAATAGCTGCCTGGTAATCTTTCTTTAAGGCAGCTTTATCGAGGCTTTTTACCACACCATATATAGTAACCGCAGCACCTGCGTAAGAAGCTATCTTGTAAATGGTTCGACCTGTCTTATATGTTTTGAAAAGGCTGTTTACTTCAGGAATATCTTTAACACCTAATATTTTAGCAACCTCACTTACTTTAGGGATTTTAATATTTCCAAGGTAAAATTTTGGCTCAAAACCTTTATCTACACGTATTACTTTGCCAATTATGTCGTTGAGATTGAGATTTTTGAAATCAATTTGTGAATATGATAAATTGGCAAAACAGATTAATATCACAAATAAAAGCAATCGGTGTTTCATTTGTAAATGGTTTTATAGGTATGGAATTTTTCAAAAAAAGCTATTTCATAGTAATAGTAGCAATAAGTGAAATTTTCAAATTTTTATGAGTATGTCTTCTCAAACTTGCGGAAATGACATAATATAACTCAGTGCCATCCAAATATGCACGCAGTTCAGGTGTACCACTGCCAGACACAACTTGTTCCAGCGAATAAGTATTGGGAAAACTTACGCTGGCTACCTGTGTAGGATCTGTTTTAGTATTAGAAGAAAAATTGAAATTTGCGCTTTCGAAATTTGAAAGATTATTGGCTGAATCTCCCCAAGCCTTTATCCATAACTTAAATTGCTTAACTTTTACAGAAGTTATATCTCCTGCACCAAAGTTGTTACCCGTATTTACCTTCACTATGCTATCCATATTGAAATGCTGGGTAATAACCGGTAAGGTAAACGGAGTATGTAACGGCAACTCTACTGTAGTGCCAGCTAATGTGATTGAATCCAAAGGAGGCAAAGTATCTGTAACCTCCGGTAGATCTGCTGTTTGTTCAGGAAATACCTTTTGTATCACTTGTGCTGCTTTCTTACAACTCGAAACGGTTGCAATAACTACCAAAGTGACTATAAGTGCAAAGACAATCTTCTTCATTTTTATAAATGTTTATGAAACTATACCAATATATATGCCACCAAAAATAGTGGTTAAATTGTAAACACTTAAATAACCAAAAAAATAAATGATAGAAAAGTTTTTTGCATTATGATTTGAAAACACAAATCCATGCTGCCTTTACTGGCATAGTTATTTTACTTTTCGATTGATAAAATCTAAAACTATGAATAAGTCAACCACACAGAACGACCAGGCTAAAACTTCACAAGTGTCACATAACTCTCAAAGCGGCAAAAGGCCTGATGTAAGAGATAATTTAGATAGTCGCGCCAACGAAGAGCAAGATGATAAAGGTGATGATACTACGCACAACAAAAAAGAAACTTCAAAGGAGAAATAAGGGTCAACATATCAATTGATGAATGTCCACCATAAGCCGTATCGTATCCATAATCCTTGCTGAGGATAATGCTGTGCAGAGAAATTGTTTTCTGTAAACCCTAGATTACCTGTTTGTTTACTGAATGTGTTTAAATTCTCAGCTCTAATAAAACCGTAGAAACGTTTTATGCGAAAATTAAAGAACAGGTTTAATTCAGGCCGGTTTCGTAATGTGAAATCTTTTTGATAAAAGAACTGACCTATAAATGGTGAGTAATTATCGGCTTTGTAAGATGAACTATATCTTATTTCTACCCCAAGTGCCAGCAAAGCATTTTTGGCATAAACTCCCTCCAAAGACAATCTGTTAGCAGTGAAAAACAAGGGCAAATTTACAGGCGGACTACCTGCGGTTTTCTGCAAATGAACTTCGGAATAAAAGTTCAATGCCTTTGTAAATTGAAACTTTTGCTTCGCAGAAACGTGAAGTACATTAAACAAAGTTCCCTCCTGCTGTGCAGTAAAGAAATTGTCAAAATAAGTGTAATTGCTAACCAGATAATAGTCACCAGTCAAGGCAAATCCTTTAATATAATTATTAAGCGAAGCGCTTAAATGGATGGTATTCTCCTTTTTATAACTACTTGACTGAACTATTGGAAATGAGGTCTGATTGCCAAAAATATAAGAAGGAGTTCTGTTTACATTTTGAAATCCAAGTTGAAGATAGCCAAGCTTTTTATTTACATATCTTTTTAGATCTAGCTGAATATTATAATCACCGGTGTTAAGACCGTTCAAGTAAAAACTACCTATAGCTTCTATATCCCATTTTTGGTTTCTTGTTCTGTTACGGTATTCACCGTTCATAAAAATGTTATAGTATTTGCGTGTTATAGTATCTGCAAATGTTCCTGTAAGATTCTGAAGTGTTGCACCAGCCTTTATGTATTGGTTTAGGTTATTCTTTTCAGGAAAAGAAATGATGCTGAAATCATTTTGAATATCATTCCATGTATCTCGGTAAAGAATAGTACCTATCACCGTATCTGTAACTCCAAAATAAGTCCTGTAGTAATTCAGTTTACCGCTTCCTGTATAATTATCCCTGAATTCAAATTGCTGCCTGGATAGAGTAAATGTATGTTGCAAACGAAATCTTGGATAAAACAAATGTGCATAGGTGCTATCATTTATCTTAAGAGAATCGCTTTGGCCAAAATCGTACAGCTGCCTTAGTAAGAATACTTTTTCGCTGTAAACATTTCCTGTTACAATTTTTGAATTGAAAGGATTTCTGAGCGCATTGCTATCCCCGGAAAGTCTTGTTGGTATTACAAAGCGATTGGTATAGCGATAATCCTTTAGCAGCGTGTCCCTCTGTATTCCGCCATTTTCAGAAGCATTTAATTTATTTACAAGGTAAATACCATACACCGTATATCGCTTATTTCGGCTTTGATAATTGCCATTTACACGGTAGCTGCTATGGTTTGTATTTTGATTCTGATATTCACCAGGCGAATTGATAAGCCTGTATTGCAAAGCCATGTTGAAATTTGGCTTAATGTTTTGCGTATGCGTCACATTGATCATCTGCTCCCCTTTACCTCCTATCAGGTATCCGAGTTCTGTATAAGGTCTTGTTGTCTGAAAAAACCTGGTATCGGCGATCTTAAACCTGTATATATCATAAGCATGAAAACCGGGATCGAAGCCGGGTTTTAAGTTTGGATTGAAAAGTAATGAACGTGAGGCGCTGCCAAAATTTCCCAAAGTAATATAGTGAGCGGGAAGTGGGTAACGAATGGTAAAATCGCTTACAGATGAATCGAAAAAACGAATCCTTGAACTATCAAAATATCTAAAATAAATAGTGATAGAATCCTCGCTATTGTCACGATGCTTGAGAGAATCTTTGCCACTGCTACTTTGACCAGGCGTAGGCGGTATTATCCTTCCCTGCGCATCGGTCTGCATTACCTGTTTGGAGCCTGTAGCGCCAGGACGAGTAGGCCGTGTTGTACGCTGGCTGTGCGCATTCACGGCACACAATACCGTAAATACTAAGATCAACAGCCCCGCCAAATGCCTGAAAGATTTATTCATTTATCAAATACATTTTAGGCAAAGCCTAAATGCTTAATACCAATCGATTAAAATAAGATTATCAATATCAACTGTCTGCAAAGTAAATGCAATGAAGCTAAACAAAATGATAAAGAGATTCAGAATCCGATTTCTGGTTGAACATACGCCAAAGTTTGAAATACCGAACAATTGTAAGGATCATAATTCCCCTCAAACACAGCTACACCAATGCTCTTGATATTTTTTATCATAAAAACTAATGTGTACATTGCTTATCCTAAAAATCATAACTTATGAAACTAACTTCCAAACTTCTGTGTACATCTATGCTTTCTCTTTTTGCTACAATCTCTTATGCGCAAAATGTAGGCGTGAGCACAAGTAAACCAGACAGCAAACTGCATGTAGTAGCAACGGCCGCCGATTCTGTGGCTTTTAAAGTTTCGATAGACAATAATACCAAAATGAAAGTGTCATCCAATGGAGGCGTATCGATAGGTGATGGTAGTGCCGCGCCGGTAAATGGTTTATTGGTAAAAGGGCAAATACAACCTGAAGATTCTATAAAATCCGCTGCAAAGCCTATTTATATCACAAGTGTAAATGATAGCGTTGTCCTTCAAGCCGGCAATACTACTATTATACTTAGCGCTAATGGAGCAGTGAGAATAAAAGCGGCTGGCGGAGGAGGCATTTCCATAGATGCAGGAAATGGAGATGTAAATATTAATGGAGCAAATATTAATATTGCCTCAACAAATAATACGAATATTCAATCTGGATTGGACGCTTCAATAACAGCTCAAAGCGGAACAGCTACATTAACCGCTTCTAATGGCAGCGCTACCATTTCAGGAAATGCCGGAGCTACTTTGACATCATCAAGTGGTAGTGCACTTGTAAAGGGTGTCATTAGTACACTGCAAGGCAGTTCTCAGGCATCCGTCACAGGGCCTATAGTTCGTCTTGGTAATTCCAACTTTAAACCTGCCGCAAGAGTTGGGGATGTGGTTTCTGTTTCAGGCTCAGTAGGTAATATTATTTCAGGTAGTGCAGTTGTGCTGATACAATAAGCACATTCCAAAATATCAAAAGCCACCTTTTCAGGTGGCTTTTGTAGTAAAATCAAGCTTTTTATTTAACCCAAATAAGCTTTCAATGCATTGCTATAACGAGCTTTCTGCAAACGCTTAATAGCTCTTTCCTTTATCTGGCGTATTCTTTCTTTGGTAAGATCATACTTCTGACCAATTTGCTCAATCGTCGTTCCGTTTTCGCCATCAAGTCCAAAATAAGCATTTACTATTTCAGCTTCACGTGGAGAAAGTGATTTCAATACTCTCTTAATTTCTTCTCTCAAACTATCCTTCATCACATCATCGTCTGTATCATCGCTACCTTCCAGCAAGTCTCCCATTGCTACATCTTCAGCTTCATGCACAGGTGCATCTAGTGACGTGTGTCGGGTATTGCTCTGGAAAATGTTATTGATCTCTGTTTCACTCATTTCCAGTATGTCAGCCAATTCTTCAGTACTTGGCTCACGTTCGTGCTCCTGCTCAAATGCCATGTAAGCTTTGTTGGCTTTGTTATAGGTACCAATTTTATTTTGAGGTAAACGAACCAATCTTCCTTGTTCAGCTAAAGCCTGTAGAATCGATTGACGAATCCACCACACAGCATAAGAAATGAATTTGAAACCTTTAGTTTCATCAAAACGTTGTGCAGCTTTTATAAGACCTAAGTTACCCTCATTTATTAAGTCACTCAGAGATAAACCCTGGTGCTGATATTGCTTAGCCACAGAAACTACGAAACGAAGGTTCGCCGTTGTAAGCCTTTCCAATGCACGCTGATCGCCCATTTTTATCTTTTGGGCAAGGATAGTTTCCTCTTCAGGAGTGATCATTGGAATTTTAGAAATTTCCTGAAGGTATTTTTCAACCGCCTGGGAATCCCTGTTCGTAATCTGGGTAGCAATTTTAAGTTGCCGCATTTGTTATATTATTTAAAATTTATACAGTTCGCACAATCAAATTGTCTCGGGACGCCGCAAAGTTACATTGACAGATTGGATTATAATGGTTTTATACTTCGAAACCATTCTTTTTATTAAGAAATTAACCCTATTTGCTAATTTCTTTTTGTCTGCGGCAAAAGTTAATACCGGAAATCAAAAAATGTAACCGTCTTATTTTTTTACACAATTAATGTTTAGCTTAAAATAGCTCTACTATAGAATATTTTTTCACAAAAAATGTTGCTTCTGGTTTAAATATTTAACTTTTTTGCTTTGATTACCATATACATAGTGAAATCTCCTGGCTAAATCTGGGTTATTTTCAAATTGAGCAATTGAGCCATTTGCTATCTTCGCGGTCATGATTGATTACAGATCAGATACTTTTACGAAACCCACGCCACTTATGCTTGACGCCATGTTTAGCGCAGAAGTTGGCGACGACGTTTTTGGCGAAGATCCCACAGTAAATAAGCTGGAAAAAATAGCAGCCGATATGTTTGGTATGGAAGCTGGTATATTTTGCCCAAGTGGAACTATGACAAACCAAATTGCTATAAAATGCCACACGCAACCCGCAGATGAAATTATTTGTGATAAACTTTCTCATGTATATATATATGAGGGCGGCGGCATTGGGTTTAACTCGGGCTGTTCTGTAAAACCGCTTGAGGGAAATCGTGGTAGAATCACTGCTCAGCAGGTACAGGAAGCCATAAATCCGGACGATATTCATAAACCTGTTAGCCGGCTTGTAAGCCTTGAAAATACTGCAAATCGTGGCGGTGGCAGTTGCTATGACTTTACAGAGTTAGAGAAGATAAAGGAAGTCTGCGTTTCTCATAATCTTTCCCTGCACCTGGATGGGGCCCGCTTATTCAATGCATTAGTTGCAAAAAAAGAAACTCCGAAACAATACGGAATTTTATTCGATAGCATCTCTATATGTCTCAGCAAAGGTTTAGGCACGCCTGTTGGCAGTGTTTTGCTGGGCAAAAAAGATCTAATAAAAAAGGCCAGAAGAATCAGGAAGGTATTTGGAGGTGGTATGAGGCAGGCAGGTTATTTAGCCGCTGCTGGCATTTTTGCTTTAGAAAATAATATTGAACGGCTTGCAGACGACCACAACCATGCACAAATGCTGGCTCAGACGCTTCGCAAAAAAGATTTTGTCGGAAAAATACTCCCCGTAGAAACCAATATTGTAATTTTTGAAATAACCGGGAGAATGACTGCTTCTGAATTTGTTCAAAAGTTGAATGAACATGACATAAAAACCATTGCCATATCTAAAACACAAGTCCGGATAGTGCTTCATTTAGATGTGTCTGAACAGATGATTATAAAGACAATCGAAATTATTGAGAATATATGATCCTTTTCCTTTGATTCATTTCTTTACGCCATGACGAAAAACTTTGGCAATTTTGCCAGGCAAATCGCTTACTTACTTTTATTATGAAACATATACTCCTCTTTGGGGCCGGCAAATCTGCCACAGTATTGATTGATTATCTGAAACAGTTGGCAAAAGAGTACAATTACCAGGTTACCGTAGCTGACGGCAATTTGGATAATGCCCGGTCGAAAGTTGGCAGTCATTCGCTGGTAAAAGTAATAGAGGCCAATGTAGAAAACCAGGAAGAAAGAAATTCTTTAGTAAAAGAGGCAGATATAGTTATATCGCTTTTGCCGCCGTCACTTCACTATCTTGTTGCGCTTGATTGTATTGAATATTCCAAACACTTGCTTACAGCGTCTTATGTTGATAGTAAACTAGATGCGCTGAAAGATGAGATAAAAAATAAAGGTTTATTGTTTCTCTGCGAAATGGGGCTTGATCCTGGAATAGACCACATGAGTGCCATGCATCTTATTCACCGTATAAAAGCATTAGGTGGAACTGTCAACTCATTCAAATCGCATTGTGGAGGTTTGGTGGCACCAGAAAGTGATGACAATCCCTGGCATTATAAAATAAGTTGGAATCCAAGAAATATAATACTAGCAGGCAAAGCAGGAGCTTTATTTAAAGAAAATAGCCAGGAAAAAAAGGTTAGGTATGAAGAGCTTTTTGTTTCTGGAAAGCCCGTAATAATAAGTGAAGACATGCTTTTTGCCTGGTATCCCAACAGGGATTCTTTAAGTTATATTCCTATTTACGATCTTGAAGAATCAGCCACTTTTATACGTACAACACTTCGCCATCCAGATTTTTGTTTTGGCTGGAAAAATTTGATTGACCTTAAGCTAACAGACGAAACTGTAGAATATGATACGACAGATATGAGTCTTGCCCAATTTTTCAAACTTCATTTCGAGAAAAACAATTTTGGTGAATGGCTCAATGACATGCTGAGCACAAGGTTAACTTTTGCAAAAGACTTGATGGACAACCTTGTACAACTTATGGAAGCGGAAAGTGAGTTAAATACACAAGGCGAAATGCCCGACGATAGAATAATGATGGTGGACAATGAAGGTCAACTTAACAGCCTGGATGTAGATGATGTAAAAAATAAAGCCGCCGCTACCCTATCCGCCAAAATGCACGAGGCCAATTTAACATTGAAGCAACTCATCTTTTTAGGTTTAGATAGTGATGAGCTCATAAATAAGGGAAAATGTTCTGCAGCGGATGTTTTACAATTTATATTGGAGAAAAAACTTGCCTTGCAACCCGAAGACAAGGATATGATCGTAATGCTTCATGAAATAGAATATGAAGCAGACAGTTCAAAGAATTATGTAAAAAGCAGCCTGGTAGTAAAAGGAGAAGATAATGTTCATACAGCCATGGCTAAAACAGTTGGCTTACCACTGGGGATAGCTGCTAAGCTTATATTAAATGGAGATATTACATCAACCGGTTTGCAAATACCCATACATGAAGACATATATATTCCGGTTCTCCAGGAATTAGAAAAACACGGTATCCGATTCGAAGAAACACTTTTGGAAATTGATGAATGGTCTCAGTAAAAGTCGGTATTAGTGATTGTAAACTGTCATTCTTTTATTGGAATAATTTTTTGAGTGCTTATTGTGTTTTAATAATGCATCATGCCTTCAAGTGTCATTTCTTCATATCATTATTCTGCTGAAAAGGCAATTCTCAGTATTACTTTTATTTCAGGAATCACATATCGCTACACAAAAATTCCTTCAAAAATTTATGACGATTTCAAATCAGCCTTCAGTAAGGGCATTTATTTTAATGAATATATAAAAGATAAATTCGAGTTTGAAAGGCTATGATAATTTTATCGAACGCATAATTATCATAAAACAAAAACGTTTTAAATGAGTAATTAAATATCATTAAGTATTTGCAAAATATGACACATTCTCTAACTTCAAACCACCTTATAGCCTTAACGAAACTTAAACTTTTTACTAAATTTTAAATAAACTTTTAATGTGGATAACTAAATGGTTTATTGGATAAAATTGACACTTCGCTTAATAATTCAGTAACTTTAAATTTTTACGTTTGCACATCAGACCTTGATAAACATCTATTTAATTGTTTTCTTTATGAAGAAATTCTCCTCTCTCTCTTTTTTATTGCTTTTTTTGTTGGCTGGGCTAAGTATTAATGGATTAGGCCAGCAGGTTATTGGCTCCTATCCAAATATGGATGGCGGGTTTGAAACGCAGACAAACGGGGCACTTACTGTTCTTTCTTCAATCGGTAATACCACCCAGCGTGTTGACTGGACTTTGCAAAACAACACTAACATAACATCCAGTATCAATGCTACCGGCGGACGGTCGGGACCTAAATCCCTTTCCCTCAACTACACTGGCGTTGTTACAGGGGCTAGAGTGCAATCTCCTACTGCCGCAAACGGTGCTATTGTTAATGCAACTGCTCAAACCGTTCAGTTTTATTACAAAACATCGGGTGCTACTGCTGTTGCAAACTTTCAACGCAACAATTCACCTGATGGAACAGGCTCGCCAGGAACTTATACTACCATGACAATGAACGGTACCAGCGGAACATGGACACTCGTGCAGGTAAGTCAAACTCCGGGCAGTTCGGCAAATCCTACAAAGTATGGCATTGGACTTTTTAGATTTCTAAATGCAACCGGCACCAGCTTCGATGTGGATGACTATGTGATGTATGCCGGTGCTGCAGATAATACCGCCGCAAACTCACCAGGAGCAGTAACAGCGACTCCAACAACAGGCTTAACTACTTCGAGCCTTGATGTAAGCTGGGGTGCTGCTTCAGGTGGCGTTGACGGTGGTGGCTATGTAGTGGTTCGGTATGCAGTATCTCCGGATGCAAATGGGGACCCTAATCAACAGGGAATTTATTCTTTAAATAACACCATTACAACCGGCACAAACGGGTATACAGGAACAATCCGCTATATCGGTACCGGCACAAGTTTCACAGATGGTAGCTTGTTAAGTGGTACTACTTATTATTACAAGGTTTATACAGTTGATAAAGCATTTAATTACTCTGCAGAAACCCAGGGCAGCGGTGCAACTGCAGTTGGTAATCCAACAACTACCTCTATTTCACCAACATCAGCCCAGGCAGGCAGCGGAGCTTTCACACTTACTGTAAATGGTACCAATTTCTTCAGCGGCTCAGTGGTTACATGGAATGGCGCCAATCGCACTACAACATATGTATCGCCAACACAGGTAACCGCAACTATTCCTGGCACCGACATTACGAGTGCAGGAACTGCCAATGTCGGAGTAACCAATGCAGGGGCTGCTTCCCCAAATTCAAATACCCAAACTTTTACCATTTCGGGAGGAGTGTCACAAACTATAACTTTTAATCCACTTTTTGTAATGACTTATGGTGATGCCCCTTTTAATCCGGCAGCTACAGCCAGTTCCGGATTAACAGTCAGTTACTCAAGTTCAAATACAGCAGTAGCCACCGTTTCCGGAAGTACAATAACTATAGTTGGTGCCGGTACAACCACTATTACTGCTACGCAAAGTGGTAATGCAACTTATGCAGCTGCAACTCCGGTTCCACAAACGTTAACTGTAGATCCTTTAGCACTTACAGTTAGCGGTGCAACAGCACAAAATAAATTGTACGATGGTGGCACTGCCGCCACAATTACCGGAGCAACACTTGTTGGTATTATCAACAGTGACAACGTAACAGTTGGCGGTGGCGGTACTTTTGCGAGTGCAAGCCCTGGTACAGGTATAGCTGTTACAGCGGCTCTCACATTAGGAGGACCACAAGCAGGCAATTACACTCTTACACAGCCAACAGGTCTTTCTGCGGATATCATTGCGCCTATTTTAGCATGGGACTTTACTAGTAATACAGGAAGCGAAGTTTCAGTCGCTGCAACTACTGTAGATGCCAATCTCAATAGCAGCAATGCAACCAGAGGCGCAGGTATAAGTGCCGCAAGTTTACCCGGAGGGTTTTCTTCAACCAATTACACAGCCGGCGGTACATTAACAACAGCAACCAATAACAATCAATACTTCCAATTTACTGTAAATGCGAAACCTGGATACCAGGCTTCACTAAGTTCGTTAGATGCAAACCTTCGCCGTTCTTCGACCGGCCCTAACGCATACCAATGGCGTTACAGTCTTGATGGATTTGCAACTGCAGGAATTGATATAGGTTCACCGGTAAGCTTCACTAATACTGCTACAACAGGAGTTGCACAAGCTCAAATTGATTTGTCAGGAATTAGTGCCCTGCAAAATGTTTCCACTGTTAAAACAATTACATTTAGATTATATGCGTATGGAGCAAGTGCAACAGGTGGAACTTTTGCATTTGGATTACCAACTACTCCTGTAAATGATATAGCTGTAGAGGGAACGCTCACAGCAGCACCTACGCCTGATGTGGACATAAGCGCTGCACATCCCGCAGCAACTACTGCAGACCAGGGGACAGCAGATGTAATTATTGGAAGTATTGCTTTGGATGTTGCAACTGCAAATGCTTATCTACTGGGCGCAACGGTAAATACTTCAGGCACCTACCAGGCATCTGACATCACTGATATTAAGTTCTGGTATAACACCTTAAACAATCTTACCGGAGCAACGCAGTTAGGAACAACACAATCGCCTGTAGCTTCAGGAGCTGCGGCAAGTGTGAGTGGGCTAACTACCACATTTGGTCCGGGGCACATCACTTACCTTATTGTAACCGCATCTGTTGCTTCAAGCGCAGTACCAGGCAGAACTATTGGTATCGGCACTACATCGTTCTCCAATATCAATATTGCAAGCGCAAATAAAACTGGCACAAATCCTGTGGCAGCAAGCAACTTTAAAACTATTACTCAGCTTGACCCAACAATAGCTATTTCCAATGCTAGTCCGGCTGCCGGAAATGTTGCTCAAAATTCTACTAATAATATAATTGGCAGCATTAAACTGGATGTAACCGTTACTTCAGCTACACTGACGGGCCTTACAATTACTACCGCTGGTAATTACCAGGTAGGAGATTTACAAACCAATGGATTTAAATTCTGGATAAATAGTTCTAATAATTTGACTGGCGCCACACAACTAGGGAGTGCACAAGTTTCCGTAGGACCAGGCAATACAGTTTCTGTAAGTGGTTTGTCGAATGTAATAGCTAATGGCTCTACCCGTTACCTTTTAGTAACTGCAGATATCGCCTACAATGCAATACCAGGAAGAACTATCCAACTTGGTTCAACTGCATTTAGTAATATTACTTTTGTAAGTGCAAATACTACGGGTACTGACCCTGCACCCGCAGGCAATCCTCAAACCATCACTGCAGTAACACCGTCTATAGTCATTGCAAGCAATGGTCCTTCAGCTTCTAACATCAATGCACCTTCGACCAATGTAATTTTGTATGGCTTTTCAGCCGCAGTTACTGTTAACTCTACCGCATTAACTGGAGTTACCATAAAAGGAGCAGGAACTTATACTGCAGGTGAATTCGTTGCTTCAAGCATTAAAGTATGGTATAATACAACTAATACTTTTGGAACTGCAACAATGATCGGCTTCGGTTATCCTATGGTTAACTCCGGTTCTAATCTTATAATTACAGGTTTGAATCAGGTCGTAGCGGCAGGCACTACAGGTTTCTTCTGGATAACCGGTGATTTAATTTCAGGAGTTACTTCGGGGCATACCTATAACACAACTGCACCACCACTTGCAAACTTTACTTTCTCGCAAGGCACTAAGACAGGAACACCAGCGGCAACCGGCGTTCAGACTTTTTACAAGCAACCTAGCATCACAGAGATTTATTTACCTCAATACATGCAAGGAAATACAGCAACTAATAGTACCAGGGTTCAATATGTATATCGCGTAAAAATTGGTAACCTGCTTGCAAATACTACATACCGCTACTTCAACAGCGTTGTAAATTCAGGTGATAACAGTACAGCAACAGGCGCAGGCGTAGCTATCTATCCTTCCACTTCAGGAAGCTTTACTGCAACCACGTCACCAGGTCTTAGCACAGCAGGCACATATAGTACATTCATTACTGATGCCACAGGAAGCTACACCGGTTGGTTTATCACAGAGCCTTCAGGTAATGCAAGATTTACCCCGGGAGCAACTGTCTATATGCGTATTAATTTGAATGATGGAGCGAGTGGAACTTCTGTGACAGCCAGGGTTACAACAAGTGCCGTGACTGTTATTAATTTTGTCGCTTCGGCAGGAGCTGCAAATGGTACAGGTTTGAGAGGAACATCCTCTGGCACAGCTAAAAATATTGTTTTATTATATGATAATGTAAGTGGTACCGGTCGTCCGATTTCAGGAACCTATATTGAATCTGATGGTTATGCTAACGTTAGCAACTATGTAGGTTTCTATGCTAGTGTTGAAGCAGTAGCAGGAGCATGGGGCACTATCATTCCTAATACCTTACCTAATGGTATAAGAAGAATTGAGCAAAGAAGTCTTGCCAACGGCTCAGCAGTAAACTGTCCATCTGTTTCACTAAACGGCACTTGGCCGAGTGGCGTAAATACAGTGAATCCTACAGGTGGAACTACTGCTCTTGTTATAGCATCAACAGATGCTCCTCTTAACAGCGCAGCTTCTACATGGCTAGGAGTTAATAATAATTGGAACGATGGCGCAAATTGGATTTGCGGAGTACCAAACAGTAGCACTACAGATATCATTATTCCTAATAATGCGCCTGTAATGCCTAAAGTTTATACAGATGTTACCGTAAGAAATATCACATTTCTCGGAAGCTCTGCTACAATAGACCTGGGTGTTAAAACTTTAACTGTAGCAGGTACTATCACAGGGGCAGGCACTCTCAAAGGATCTGATAATTCAGGATTGACAATAGGCGGAGCTGCAGGAACACTGAATTTTACCAACGGTTCAAGAATCCTAAAAACGCTTACACTAACTTCAGGAGCTACTGCAACTTTAGGAACGGCTCTTGATATTACATCAGCCAACCTGGGTGGCTCGCTTACTGTAGCATCTGGTGCTACACTTACTACCGGCGGCAATCTTACTCTGAAATCGACTGTTAGTGGTACAGCAAGTGTTGGAACTTCTCCAGGTTCAATTACCGGAAACGTAATTGTGGAAAGATATATTCCGCAAAACGCCTTCAGAGCATGGAGATTATTATCTGTGCCTGTACAAGGTAGCCAAACCTTCAAACAATCCTGGCAGGAAAACCAGGCTCCTATGGCAAATGGTGTTCCGGGCTATGGAACCTTGCTAACAAGCTCAGCAGGAGGAAATGGCTATGATGCTGCAACTCAAGGTAATTCATTACTAAGCTTTACTACAGGCAATCCAGGTAGTTTTAGCCCGGTTGCCAACACTAATAATACAATGGCAACCAATTCCGGGTACTTCGTTTACATTCGTGGCGATAGAAGTGCAAGTATTTCAGCAGGACAGTTTAATCCTATTGCTACCACTTTACGTACCACAGGTAGCCTCTATATGGGTAACCAATCGAGCATTACTTTGCCGGCTAATCAAAATGTACTGGTGGGTAATGTTTATGCTTCAGCAATTGACTTTGCAGCTTTAACAAAAAGTGGTATTAGTTCGTTTAAAGTATGGGATCCCAAACTTCAGGGTACAAACAACATAGGAGCCTATCAAAGTTTCAGCTCTACCAATGGTTACGATCCAGTTCCGGGCGGTGGTAGCTATGGAAGTGTTGCCAATAGCAGAATAGAATCAGGTCAAGCCTTTTTTGTAAATTCAACCAGTGGCGGTTCTATACAATTGACAGAAGGAGCCAAAGTAACCGGAAGTAAAAATGTATTCAGAACGCCGACTTCTCCAACTACAATAACACAGTTTAAAGCAAGCCTGATCGCCTATACTACATCCGGCCTATCGCTGGCAGATGGTAATTCAACTGTGTTCGATAGCGCATATTCTAATAGTGTTGATAACGACGATGTAACTAAGATCAACAATTTTGGTGAAAACTTCGGAATACTCAGGAATGGTACTACTCTTGCCTTAGAAGCAAGAATGCCTGTTATGACCCAGGATACTACGTTCTTTAAAATATGGAATCTGAAGAAACAACAATACAGACTTCAGTTTGTCGCCAGGAATTTGAGTAAGCCGGGTCTTACTGCAGTATTGGAAGATAAGTTCACTAGTACAGCTACACCTTTAAATACAGTCGATACTACATTTGTAGACTTTTTTGTTACCAATGATACACTATCGTCTGTAACAGATCGTTTTAGAGTTATATTCAAGGTAAGCTCCATAATGCCGGTTACCTTCACTACTGTTAATGCAAAAGAAAATAACAGGAAAGTGCTGGTAAGCTGGAAAGTAGCTGCAGAAAAAAATATACATCACTACGAAGTAGAGCATTCAGCGAAAGGAACAAACTTTGAAAAATTAGGTGCTGTTGATGCAAAAGGAAATCAATCGACTTACGAGTACAACTTTACAGATCAGCAACCGCTTGAAGCCGATAATTACTATCGCATAAAAAGCGTGTCGCAATCCGGGCAGACACTTTATAGTGCTGTAGCGAAAGTGAAACTCAATAAAGAGAATACATCATTTGTGGTAAGTCCTAACCCGGTTATTAACAACCGCATTAATCTACTGCTTAATAATCAACCACAAGGACAGTATTCCGTAAGACTTATTAACGTAAGTGGACAAATTTTATTTACAAAAATTTTGGAGCATGATGGCGGAAATAGCGCAAAAGCTATTATCTTGCCATCAAGAATTAATTCAGGTGTCTATCAGCTAGAAATAATTCAACCTGGAGGTGCAGGGAAAAACATCCAAAAAATAATAATCGGCAATAACTAAAAATTAATAAAAGTTGAAAACATCAGCCAAATCCCTAACGGTTTCCAAAACAGGTAAATTTGCTTTGCTTGTTATCGCAATTTGCCTTCTGTCAGTAAAAGGCTTTAGCCAGGATCCTGGTGGCAACCCAGACGGACCTCCTCCTGCAGTGCCTTTTGACGATTATCTGAATTGGATTTTATTTGCCGTTGGAGCAATCTTTGCATTATTCGCTATTAAGAAAATGCAGAAAAAGCACTCATCTAACTAATCTTAGAAACTATCTTTTTATAACTATTACCTGTCAGTTACTTTAGACAGGTAATAGTTTTTTTATTTACAGCTTATTTTCAGGTTCAAATTAATTTAGCTTCCCTATAGAATACCTATGCTTACGCCAGGCAACCCACTTCGCAAACTCAATAAGGAGATGAAGTTGTTTCTCTTAAAGCTGATTATTTTTATTACTTCGTGGGAAGCTTTATATGTTTTTTTCCTTAAGCCAATCCGAATTCCTGATGGCTGGCTTACAGAATGGCTCACGATTGCAGTTACCAATACGCTGAATTTCTTCTTCAGGCTATCCCCTCCTGTTACATGGACTGTTGATGGGGCAAATGCTGCCTGTCGTTTACAGCAGCATCAAAGAACCATACTGGTAATATTTGACGATTGCAACGGCCTTGATCTCTTTATTATTTACCTGGCATTTATTGTACTACTTCCCTATCCTGCCAGGCGTAAACTAATATTTAGTGTAGGAGGTTTGATTGCCATATTTATTGGTAATATTTTGCGATGCGTTTCACTCTACTGGGTTTATGTACATTTCAGGCATATGTTCGATTTTAATCACCATTATGTCTTCACTATTATCATGTACCTGATCATTTTTTATGGATGGGTTTTATTTACAAAAAAACCAAAAGCAGATGAAGTCAGTTAAAATATTTCTACTGTGTATGCTGCTATTGTATGCCGGCTTGCTGGGGTTTGATTACCTAAAGGCAGTTGTATTTCCCGTTAAACATCACTCACTCTTTATTTGGCTTAAAAGTGTTTTTCTTGTTGTTGGGGGTATTGCGGTCATGAAAATAACTTTAGAAAAACGTGTTTTCAAAATTTTCATTCTCATTTATGTCTCGCTTTGGATCATTTATTATATACTGAAATGGGTTGCAAAATTTCCCGATCAACCTACAGAGTTTACATTTGCTGCCAATAAAGTAATGCTCTTTTATTTAAGCATCACCCAGTTGCTCAGCCCCTTCCCTTTCTTTTTCTTTTGGATGCTGAATAGAGTATTTAGAAGAACGAATATGACAGTAGGGTAATTTTATAACTCACCCAATCAATAATTCCAATTGCTGCAATATCTCTAACTGGCTTTGATTGATTTTGGTTTCAGCTTCTTTTATTGTAAACCATTTAGCATTATCTACTTCTGGAAATGATTGTGTTTTTCCCGATTTTGGCGGCCATTCCATTTCGAAATAATTACTGCTGATAAAACATTTTTCAAAATTTGCTTTAACTGCGTATGCCGTTATCGTTTTACCAGACTTGGTTTTGAAAGGCTTTAAAGGAAGAAATGAAGATGCAGATGGTATCTGATTACCCGTTTCTTCGAAAAACTCCCTTTTTGCAACTTCTAATGGATCTTCGCCATTTTCATATTCACCTTTTGGAATGCTCCATGCACCGTCATCTTTATTCTTCCAAAAAGGTCCTCCCGGATGAACAAGAAGTATGTGCAGTTCATTTTGGTCAGTATAGTTATAAACCACCAAGCCTGCACTTTGTTTTGCCATTTGTAAGTTGTGAGTTTTGTTTGTGAGGGGCTATTAGTGAGATTACACTTAAACTTAACACCTCACACCTGATTACATTCCGCCCAATTCCATAATTACATTCCATTCATCTTCTGTAACCGGAGATACAGAAAGCCTGCCTAGGCGAATAAGAGCCATATTCGCGAGTCTTTTATCGGCTTTGATAGTTGCGAGATTTACCGGGTTCTTTATCTTTTTCACCGGTTTAAAATCCACCACTACCCAATTGGCATCATCAGTTGTCGGGTCTTGGTAAGCTTCTTTTACAACCTTGGCTATACCAACTATTTCCAGACCTTCATTGCTATGATAAAAGAAAACTTCATCTCCTTTTTTCATCGCTTTGAGATTGTTTCTTGCAGCATAGTTTCTTACACCATCCCAAAATGTTTGTTTATCAGCGACAAACTGGTCCCAGCTATACTTCTGTGGTTCTGATTTTATAAGCCAATGACTCATGTTATTAATTATTAATTATTAATTGCTATTCACTTGCAAGTACATCTGCTATGTGTAAGGTCTGTAGGTCGTAGCCTTTGTTCTTAATATAACCATCCAAGTGCATTAAGCAGCTAATGTCGGTACTTATCAAATATTTTGCGCCGGTCGCTAAAGCATGTGTTACTTTTTGGTCGGCCATAGCTATGCTTATTGGCTCAAACTTGACTGCAAACGAGCCTCCAAAGCCGCAACACGTTTCTACATCCTCCATTTCTACCAGTTCAAGGCCTTTAACATTACTCAACAATACCCGTGGTTCTTGTTTGATTTTACATTCTCGTAGGGCTGCACAACTATCATGGTATGTGGCTTTCCCTTGCAGCTTTGCTCCTACATTAGTTATCCCTAGTTGATTAACCAGGAACTCACTGAATTCAAAAGTTTTTTCAGCCAGTTTAATGACCGTATTATGATCGGATGAATTGTCAAAGAGTTTTCCGTAATAGTTTCTGATAAAACCAGTGCAGCTTGCACCAGGAACTACTATACATTCAGCGTCCTTAAAATCTTTTATAAACTTAGCACAAACGCTTTTGCTTTCTTCCCAAAAACCTGCATTAAAAGCCGGCTGTCCGCAGCACGTTTGATTTTTATTGTAAGAAACCGTACACCCTGCTTTTTCCAACACCTTCACCATATTGAAAGCTGTCGCCGGATATAACTGGTCTATAAAACAGGGTATGAAAATATCAACGTTCATTTAGCTAATTGTCAATGATGAATTATAATTGTCAATGGTGAATTGTAAACTGTCACTTAAAATTATAATTAACAATTTACAACTAACAATTATTCCAGAAACTCTTCAATCAAAGCGGTAGCATTGAATTGTGGCCACTTGCCATTTTCCAAAGATTCTATTGATCCGAGATAAGTGCCATGTCCGCCTGGAAAAACGGCCAATTTGCAGTTGGGAATAATGCTACACGTCTCAACAGCATGTTCCATGCTGCCAACATCCATATTGCCATTAATGACCAATGCTGGAGCTGTTATTGATCTCATTTGCTCATCAGTCCAGCCTTTAAATGTTTTCATTCTCTGAACATCTTTATTAAACATGTTCAAGAGTGCATTTGGATCATTATTTACCTCTAAAAATCCCTCTTGTAAAACCAATGGCATATTGCTTAATATGGCTCGGTCAAAACCTTCCCAGAATTGTTGAGCGATTGCACTTCGCTTATAAAAAGCAGAAGCTATGATTATTTTATTTACCAATTCCGGATAACGGAGCGCTATTTCAATAGTTGTTTGACCACCATTGCTAAAACCCAAAAAATCGGCTTTGGATATTTGTAGATTTTTCAACAAGGTCGCGACATCATCTGCATCCTGCTCAAAACTCAGGTCAGTATTTCTATCGTTTGTACGGCCATGTGCTTGTAGTTCTACTGCTATGATTTGCCGGTTTTTAGCAAGCAGTGGGATAATCCTTCCAAACGTAGTTTGCAAAGTAGAACCACCGCCATGTATAAGTACCAATGGCTTGCCTTGCCCATGAATTTCATAGTACATTTTCAATCCATTGACATCAGAATAGCCGCTTTGGAAAGGAATATCGTTTCCAGTTTCTGATTTCTCGCTATTGCATTTCTCGTTGTTCAACTTTTGATGTTTGAATTTTTACTTTTTACTTTTTTCAATTCATAACTCATAATTCTCTTCTTATTGCTATTATTTTCACTGCTGTGGCAGCAGCCTCTTCCCCTTTATGGCCGTGCTTTCCGCCAATTCTTTCAATAGCCTGTTGTTCATTTTCAACAGTGAGTACACCAAATATGGTTGGCGCATCCAATTGCAGATTTAGCTGCATAATACCATCTGTTATGCCCTTGCATACATAATCAAAATGTGGCGTATCCCCCCGAATGACTGCTGCAAATGCAATAAATGCATCTGCCGGCTTCTTACTTTTACTGGCTATATTTTTAATAGCCCATGGAATTTCGAATGCGCCGGGAACAGTTATGGTCTTGAACTTAACTTTTGCAGCTTTCAATATTCGCTTGCATCCCTTTTCCAGTTCATCCACAATCGTATTATTCCATTCTGTTTTCACTATAATAACAAAGGCATCCTCAATGATTGGGATGCCTTTATTCAATACAGTATTTCCTATAGCGGCCATATTATTTTACGCTAAAATCGTTTTTTTCTACACTTAATCTATAGATGTATTTATCAATAGTAAAGCCTTTTTCTGTTCTTGGATATTTCTCTTTTATTTGCTTGTAAAGCTCAACAGCTTCGCTGTTTTTATTCATGCTTTCAAGTAAATATCCTGCACGGAAAAGAAACTCAGAAGAGTTGCCTTCGTCCTCAGGGAAATAATTACCGGCTTTCTTGTAAGAATCAATTGCTTCGTCCTTTTTACTTGCTTCGCCATAAGCATCACCCAGTCGGCCATAAGCCATCATTTGTATCTGCTTGGAATCTGTGCTGAAATCTTTAAGATGCTCAATAGCTTTATTGAAATCCTGTTTTTTCAGGTAAAGAACACCGGCGTAATAATGGGCCAGGTTTCCAGCCTTTGTGCCGCTATAATTATTCATGATATACAAGAAGCCTTTATTTTGTCCATCGCCATTCAAAGCCACATCTACGCTGTCATTTCTGAAATATTCTTCAGCTTTGAACATTGCTTCCGCAGCCTTGTCTTCTTTAGGTTGCTTAATGTAATTCTTATAAAGATACCAACCACCAAATATTACAATAATAGCGGTTGAAAGACCTATAATTACTTTTTTGTTTTTCTCCCAGAAACCTTTTACCGATTCCAAGCCTTCATTTACTTCTGTTGTTTCCTGAACAGGAACTCGTTGATCAGCCATTTATTTTTGTTGTTTAATGTTTAGTGTTTAATGTTTAGTTCGTTTCTGGTTGTTTAACTTTTAGGGTTTGCCTTTTTAGCTTTAACTTGACCGCAGTACAATTCACAATTTCTAATTTTTAATTCTTAATTAATCAACGATGAACGGATAATTCTCATCCACATATACATCCTTCAATACCTCGCTTTCATCTGGCCACGGACTTTCTTCTGCAAATTTTACAGAAGCTTCCACGGCTTCATCTATTCTTGCATCAATCTTATCCAAATCTTCCCGGGTGGCAAACTTATTATCAAGAATTGAACTGGTAACCAATGCTATCGGGTCTTTGCCTTTATATTCTTCTAATTCATCTTTTGTACGATATTTCTGCGGGTCGCTGATAGAGTGACCTTTGTAGCGATAGGTTTTCATCTCTAAAAGCGTCGGGCCACCATTTTCTCTTGCTCTTTTTACAGCCCTTGCTACAGCTTCATGCACTGTTTCGGGATTCATACCATCTACTTTGTCAGCAGGCATTTCGTAGGCATCTGCCAGCTTATAGATATCTATCACATTGCTGGTTCTTTCTATCGAAGTACCCATGGCGTAATTGTTATTTTCGCAAATAAAAATTACAGGCAACTTCCACAGCATAGCCATATTGAAAGTCTCGTGAAGCATTCCTTGTCTTGCAGCGCCATCGCCAAAGAAGCAAAGCACAACATTGTCTGTTCCTTTGTATTGCTCCGCAAAAGCCAGTCCTGCACCGGTTCCTATCTGCGCACCTACAATACCATGACCACCAAAAAAGTAATTGTCAACACCAAAAAAGTGCATGCTTCCACCCTTTCCTTTGGCACAACCGGTTGCCTTGCCATACAGTTCGGCCATACAGGCGTTGGCAGACATGCCTTTAGCCAAAGCCCAACCATGGTCGCGGTAAGCGGTTATAAAAGGATCTTCCTGGCGGGTAGCTGTCATACAGCCGGCAGCCAGTGCCTCCTGCCCTACATAAGCATGAAAAAATCCGCGGATTTTTCCAGCCATCTTATATTTCTCTTCGGCCTTTAGTTCAAACTGGCGGATAAGCTGCATAAGCTCGTACCAGTAGAGGTAAGTTTCTTTTGAAAATTTTGTTGGCACGTGGGCAAAAAATTTTGAGCCGCAAATATATGTGTTATTGGGACACGGAGTGATGTGTATTATGCATATTTTCCAGCGGTGTAGAAAAGAGATGATTACAATAATATGGATATGGCTTACATTAAGATATTTGCTTTACAAAGAAAGAGGCTACGCTTTGTAGTCTATTCACTCAACAAAGACATTTAGCAGTGTGATCCGATCGTATTTAATGCATGGAATAGCTATTTAAACCTTTGTCTTTGGTATTACAATTTAAAAAATAAGCATGCCAATATAATGTTATATATATTTTTTGAGGGATGAGTATAACAAATGCAAATAATTGAAACAAAAAAGACCTGCGAAACGCAAGTCCTTGTTATAAGTGTGATCCGGTCAGGATTCGAACCTGAGACCTACTGCTTAGAAGGCAGTTGCTCTATCCAACTGAGCTACCGGACCATTTTTTTCCGGGGTGCAAATATAGTATTGTCTGGCAAAAAGTTTCAACAATTATGAACCCCTGAAAAAAAATTTCTTCGTCGGTTTATGCCAGCTTGGCTTCCATGGTAATTTCTAATGCACTATAAGCCTTGCTTACAGGACAATTTTCTTTGGCTTCCTGGGCGCATTTTTCAAATTCTTCTGCGCTTATGCCTGGTATTGTTCCTGTCACTTCCAGATGGGAGGAAGTAATAGCTCCATTTTCTAAATTGATACTGCATTTAGTTTCAAGTTTATCGGGTGTAAAACCAGCATTGCCAAGTACAAAGCTCAATTTCATGCTAAAACAGCCTGCATGTGCTGCAGCCATCAGTTCTTCAGGATTTGTACCTATACCGTCTTCAAACCTTGTCTTGTAAGAGTATTGACTATTGCTTAATACATTGCTCTGTGTGCTAACGGAGCCGGTTCCTTCTTTGCCAGAGCCGTTCCATACCGCAGTTGCGCTTCTTTTCATAGTTTTTGTTTTGATTATTTTTGTAAAAATATCGCTTAAATGATTTCATGGGCAGATTTTGAAAAGATAAAAGTTATCAGCGGAACTATTGTTGAAGTTTCTGATTTTCCGAAGGCTAAAAAACCTGCATACCAGTTGAAAATTGATTTTGGGGCGGAAGGCATAAAGCAATCGTCGGCGCAGATCACAAAACATTATACCAAAGAACAATTGTTAGGAATGCAAATCGTGGCTGTTGTTAATTTTCCACCAAAGCAAATAGCAAACTTTACCAGCGAATGTCTTGTCTTAGGAGTATATGACGAAAACAATGACGTAATTTTATTGCAACCGGAAAGAAAAGTGGGAAATGGAATGAAGGTGGGGTAAGAAGAGGCAAGGAGTCATAAAGTCATTAAAAATATGCGATCTAATAAAAAGGAAAAGTTGCAATTTTCTATGGTTGATAGTAATGATAAAAATTATTTTCTGCCGGGAAAGCTACTGACTGACTATGAAATCAGGAGTTATATATTGGAAGGAAGGATGAGTGGAACTGTGTCCATAATAGACGCACATGAGCAAATCCGAAAAATTTAAATGTACAATAAGCACATCCAAGTTTCTATGTCCCAAACACTTTTTACTACATACTATCAATCGCCTTTGGGTGTCCTGAAAATCAGTGGCACTGAGCAGTATATTTCACAAGTCAGTTTTATAGATAAAGAAGAAGATATTTCGGAAACTTCTTACAATCCTGTATTAGACCAATGCGTAGAGGAACTGATTGAATACTTCAATGGCAAGCGCCTAAAGTTTGATATTCCTGTTTATCAGAAAGGAACAGAATTTCAGGGCAAAGTCTGGAACGAATTATTGAACATCAATTTTGGCAAGACCATTAGCTATCTTATACTGGCCCGCAGGCTGGGCGACGCAAACTGCATAAGGGCTGCGGCTTCGAGTAATGGCAAAAACAATATCGCTATCATTGTTCCGTGTCACAGAGTTATAGGAAGTAACCAATCCCTTGTAGGATATGCAGGAGGATTGTGGCGAAAGAGGTGGTTGCTTGAACATGAGAACAAAATTGCTAACGGCGTGCAAACACTTTTTTGATCATGACAAAAATTAACGTTCAAAAAGGAGATATAACTAAAATAAAAACTGATGCCATAGTAAATGCTGCAAATAGCTCATTACTTGGCGGAGGTGGCGTAGATGGAGCTATTCATAGTGCTGGTGGACTGGCTATATTAGAAGAATGCAAAGTCATTAGAAACAAACAAGGCCGCTGCAAAACAGGCGAAGCAGTTATAACTACCGGTGGCAATTTGCCTGCTAAAAAAGTCATTCATACTGTAGGCCCTGTTTATGGGCAAAATAAGGAGGAACAATCAACTCTACTTGCAAATTGCTACTTAAACTCTTTACAACTTGCGATTGACAACAATCTTCGCTCCATAGCATTTCCTAATATTAGCACCGGCGTATATGGTTATCCAAAAAATGAGGCAGCCACTATTGCGGTGAATGCAGTCAGAGCTTTTGTCAATAGTCAGCCAAACCAACTCGATGAAATTATTTTTGTTTGCTTTGATGAAGAAAATTTTTCATTTTATCAAAAGCTTTTGCAGCCACAATAATGGAACATCTGCAATTAAAAATCATAGGAATAAGGCAGGAAACACCGCTTAGCAAATCATATTTTGTTGAAGAAATAAATGGCAAGCCAATTTCTTACAAAGCAGGCCAGTTCTTTACTTTAATAATTGACTTAAATGGCAAAGAAGTTCGACGCTCCTACTCTATTTCCTCCACTCCAAGTATAGACAATGAGATTTATTTTACTGTAAAAAGACTTGAAAACGGCGAACTAAGCCGTCATCTTTTAGACACGATAAAGGTGAATGATATTATAACCGCCTTACCACCTACAGGCCGTTTTACAATAGAAGATTCAAACATACAACAAGCTGTATTTATAGCAGCCGGCAGCGGCATAACGCCTGTTTTTTCTTTGGTAAAAAAGTTGCTTTTAGAATTTACGGCATCTAATGTTTTGCTCATTAACCAAAACAAGAATGAGGCTGAAAGCATATTTCGTGAAGAACTTTTATCACTCCAAAAACAATTTGAAAGCAGGTTCACTTTACACGAAATATTTAGCCATCCGCAAAATCCAAAACAACTTCACAAGCGACTTAATAATAATTTGCTGGAAAGAATCTTACACCAATACAAAATAAGTACGGAAGCAAATTTTTACCTGTGTGGCCCTGAAGCCTTCATGCGCATGGTACAGTTTACACTTAAAGTTTTAGGAGTAAGTCATGAGTTGATCCGAAAGGAAAATTTCTTTGCGACTCCACCGCCACCTCCATTGATGACTGACACAACACTGCATAGTGTTGTCATTCACTTTCATAATCAAACACATCATTTACAGGTCGCCTATCCAGAAACTATTTTAAATGCTGCCTTGAAGCGGCATATTCATTTGCCTTACAGTTGCAGAGGCGGAAGATGCAGTACCTGCACAGCCCATTGCGTAAGCGGCACTGTAAAGATGAGTATTAACGATGTGCTTACTCCCAAAGATTTGAAAAATGGATTGATACTAACTTGCGTGGCTTACCCTGAATCAGATGTTGAAATCAATTTTGATTTGCAGGGTAATGCATAGTTTGGAAACAGCAATAAATACTTTAAAGAAAATCTTCTTCGTTTATGTAAAAAGCAATTTCTAAAAGATTTTTCCGATATTCACAACCCTAAACTTACACGACACGATGGCTTCCTTACACACAGATTTTCTTGGCATAACCTCTCCGAATCCTTTTTGGCTCGCAAGTGCACCTCCTACAGACAAAGCGTACAATGTACTTCGTGCTTTTGAAGCAGGTTGGGGTGGTGTGGTATGGAAGACTTTGGGAAGCCAGGTGAAGAACGTAAGCAGCCGTTATTCTGCTGTTGATTATGGTGGCAAGCGTGTTATGGGTTTCAATAACATAGAGTTGATCAGTGACAGACCACTGGACATTAACCTGAAAGAGATAAAGGAATGTGTAAGACTATTTCCCGACAGGGCAATGATTGTGAGCCTTATGGCTGACAACGATAAGGAAAGCTGGCATGAACTCATAAAAAAAGTAGAAGATACCGGAGCACATGGGTTTGAGTTAAACTTCGGTTGTCCCCATGGCATGACCGAAAGAGGCATGGGAGCCGCTGTGGGCCAGGATCCTGAAATAGCCAGGATGGTTGTGGAATGGGTAATGGAAGCCGCTACCATCCCTGTTATTACCAAACTTACACCTAATGTACATAGCGTGGTGCCTACGGGCAAAGCCTGCGTAGAAGCCGGTACCAATGCATTGTCACTCATCAATACTATTCAATCTGTTACAGGTATAGACCTCGATACTTTTGTCCCAAATCCTAATGTTGGGGGACAAACCGCTTATGGTGGCTATTGCGGTCCTGCTGTAAAGCCGATAGCATTGAAAATGCTTTCTACTATTGCCAAAAATCCGGTGACCAGTAAAGTGCCAATAAGTGGTATTGGCGGTATCAGTACATGGAAAGATGCAGTAGAGTTTATGTTGCTTGGAAGTACAAGTCTGCAGGTTTGTACGGCGGCCATGAAGCATGGTTTCCGCATTATAGAAGACCTCTGCGAAGGCTTATGCAACTGGATGGATGAGAAAGGATTTACCAACATCACAGACTTTATCGGCAAGAGTGTGCCTACTGTTGCACATTGGGAAGAACTTGATATTAACTACCATATTGTTGCCAACATCAACCAGGATAAATGTATTCATTGCGGTTTATGCTATATAGCCTGCGAAGACACAAGTCACCAAAGCATTAATCTTACTTATGGTAAACCTTATAATACTTATACTATAAAAGAAGATGAATGCGTTGGTTGTAATCTATGCAAAATAATGTGCCCGGTATCAGACTGTATAACTATGGTTGAACAACGTAAGGGTCCTGAATATATGAACTGGCAAGACTTTCAGCGTTTGGGTATGCCGCTAAATGACCACTAGATTAGCCAGTATTGAATTATTTATTAGGATACTAACTTTTGTTCTCTGATTGGAAAGCATTTGGCGACGCCCGTCCGAACGGATTTCATCCGGGCGGGCTCCGTTCGACTTTATATTTCCAATTGAACTTTTCACACCATTTATTTCAAGAGGTTTTTGGTTGACCATATTCTTTTCAGACATCCATAAGAAACACTTTTCCATCCGCCTCTTTAAGGGTGTATGTTTTTATGCTAGCCTTAGCCGGCCCGCATTTAGGCTGGCCGTTTTTGGTATCAAACTGGCTGCCATGCCATGGGCATTGAACAGTACCGCATATCATTGACCCGCCGGCAAGTGAACCTCCTCTATGTGTGCATTTATCCTCAAATGCAACAAACCCGTTTTCTGTTCTTGCGACAATAATACGCTTACCTTTCAGATGAATCAATTTCATTTGATTCAGTTCCAATTCATTGGCTTTGCACAATTGCCAAGGGCCTGTTTCGCCGGTCAAAGTTTGCTCCTGCCATTTACCGGCATTTGCATATCTATTGTCCACTCCTATTTGGTTTCTATATACCAATGTACCGCCCAGCCAGCCTGCAACAAAGGTCAATCCAACTCCTACCGCTTCAAGTGCCAGGACAAGAGTTGGCATGGCTTCATCCTTATATTTTAATACAAGCGCAACCACAAAGCATACTAAAGCCAGAACGTTTATAATTCCATGTTTTGTAGCTCTTTTTTTACCCGAGCTTTCTGGAGGAACTGTAAAAATAAAATCAAGAAGACCGGGAACTGCGGCTAATAAAGCCCCTACTATTGAAGCTATATGAATGTATTTGCCTGTTATAGCAAACTCAAGATTATCATTTACCACCGATAAAATATCGAACACTAATGTACCGATGTAAAATGCAATAGGAAAGCTTACCAGGATAGGGTGAATTGGATGCGACTTAATACTGACAAGGCTTTTCATAATAGATTTTATAAAATAATATGCAAAAAGCTTACCTTGTAAAAGGGATTTTTATAAAACAAATTTTGTTGAATTGCAAACACAAAAAAACTCGAATCAAAAAAGTGTTTTTATTTGTTATACTTATTTTTGCTACATCTTTAAACTGCTTATTATGAGAAAATCTTTGGACCTTTTCATTGACATTCATTTTAAAAGCCAACTGACGAATAAAACGGAAGAAGGAAGGGCTAAAAACAGGAGAGTAAATATTCTAAACGTTTAAACCTGACCAGTATGAAAAAGACAACATTGCTCATCTTAATAGTGACCGTTTCATCAATATTTGTAAAGGCACAAAATCAATTATCTATTCCAAATGTTTTACCTGCAGCGGCTAAACAAACCCAAAGCACCTCTGCCGGAACACATAATATGTTCGCCATGTTTGAACAATTTGGTGATTTACCCAACGATGAAACAATGGCTTGCAAACCTCCATCGGTTGGGACAATTCATGTAAAAGTTGAGTATTATGCCAGTGGCGCAGGTAAGTATATGTTTGATCAAATCATTCAATCGAAAAGATTGGAAACGGACATGGCCGCATATGAAGAAGGATATAAAACTCAAAAAGCTCAATACACAGGTAACGACCTTAATAATGTTAGTGATTTAACTAAAAAAGATGCAGACGGCGGAAAACAACTTTCATATATTATTACAGCTAAGGCGTGTGAAGATGCTCCTCCATATATAGGCACATTATTGTCTTATTACCTAATTAAGGGAACTGCCATCATTTATGTTGACATGAATTATTATGGAAAAGAAGAGGATGCTGAAAAATACAGAAAAGAGGTTGTTGAAAATGTAGGAAAGATTGCACTCGATAAACTATAAGCTAAAGAAAGTAAAGGCAGGCCAATCACTTATTCACTTCACGATAGAATACATCATTAAGCTTCTGAATGTTTTTTGTGGTCTTTCCGGATACCTTATAATCTTTGCTAGCGCCACCAGGCGAAGAAATCCTGATAATAGCAACCTTTTTATTTTTAAGAACTTCTATATCATTCATTTTGGCAAAAAAGTGATAGATAAAAACATTTTTCTTTTCAGGCTGTTCATCTGCTTCTTCACGTGCCCTTTCATTGAACTGAATTACATTTCCGTCATCCAGCACAAGCCATAATTTATCATTATCAGCAATCGAAAAAAGATTGCTCTTATACCCTACAATATTCAAATAATAATTGTCATTGATAGCAAGATAGGAAATACCGAAACCACCGGATAGTCCTTGCTTTAAAGAAACCATTGTAGTCTCTATCGTTCTTTCATTGGTGAACGGGTCAACTGTATTGGACTTGATTTCCTGGCTAAAAATTCGGGCTGAGAATAAGAGAAATACAACCAATAACCTGCTTTTCATAATTAAATGAGTGAATATGAAATCAATGTGTTTGGCTAAATTAATTCTTTTGGTTTAAATGCCGAGGAAGTGACAATGCCGGGCTCTGCCGCTGAAAATACAATTCGCTTTGCAAGCAAATAGATACCGTAAACAAAAACGGGAGCGGCAAGCACATCTAATGTATAGTGTATATGCTGTACCAATAGCAAAAAGCCTATTAGTATGGTGGAAATAAGCGTTATTAGCTTTTCCCATTTTTTTCTTACTACTAAGAAAACAAGAAACAGCGTAGCCGTATGTCCTGAATAAAAGAGATCTTTTGTAATACCCTGTTGCCCATAAAAAGGAAATGCAATAGGATCTGCAAGGGACATAAGTCCTATGGGCGGTTCAAGTGGTACAAGCGTAATCGTTATAAGCCTGGAAACATTTACCAATAAATAACCCCATAAAAAAATAAGATAGAGATAAGGCGATTGCAAAGAGCGAACAAGGCCAATAACTACTGTAAGGCAAATAAGAAAGAATATGTAACCCGAAACATCAACAGCAGGCAGAAATGCAAGTAATGCATCATGCAAAACTACGCCGGGTCTATGTTGCACGAAATCAAAAAACCAAGGGTAAAAAAATAAAACTGCAGCTAAAAGTATAGATCCTGAAAAAAACAATCTTCTATAACCTGCCGAAGCCCAGGCAGCCTTCCACTTAATATCCAATTTATTTTGACTAAAAATTTCCTTCATGTTTAATGACATAAAATCCAATGAAACAACTTTTCAGTTGTTCACAAAAACTTAATGTACAAATGTCTAAAAAAGATTTTACACGAATTGTCAAAGTTTCACGAAAGTTGGGAACTGAATGAAGGTATGAGCTATGAAGTATGAACTAGGAGGCACACATTGTCATATCCGGAATTCATAGTAACAAAACAAATTAGTTAATCAATCGGCACATTATTCTGATTACCAAAGATTACGAGGGCACCAATCCCCCCAGCGGTTGCCAAGAAGGAAGCCTATCATTATTTCATGAGAGCCATTGCTTACAGTATTTAGCTTAGAAGTAGTAACGTCATAAGAGTAACCAATATTTACTGAGTTACTTATGTTTACACCTATTAAGGCTGACCAGCTATCCTGGTAGCGATAACTAGCTCCTGCCCATATCACATCACGATATTGAAACTTGGTATTTACATCAAAGCTGAAAGGAGAACTTGAGATATATTTAAACAATACACTTGGAAGAAAGGTAATATCGTCAGTAAGGAAATACTTGTAACCTGCTGTCAGGAACATATGCGGAACAAGCTTTCCGTGTGTGATCGTGTCATTATCAACCTTTTGAGAATAATTCAACTCGCTTCCTATAATGTTTTGAGCAGAAAGGCCTACAAAATAATCTGAGGAATAAAGCCAAAGTCCCATATTCATTTCTGGCTTTAGCTTATTAAGATAACCGGCACCTGCTACAGCCGCATCATTAGGGTTTTCAAACTTTAATAATCCCGCATTGAGTGTTGTATTTTTTATACCTGCAGATATTCCACCTGCTATGCTTGTTTTAGGGCCAATTCCTAAATGATAAGAATAAGTACCATACGCCGAAAAACGATTAAGCGGGCCGGTACGGTCGTTCAATATAGTAAATCCGATACCTGCATGCGGGTCTGCCTTTTCATACTCCTGCCAGTAGGCAGTACCGCGGGGATTTTCATTTGAGTAATGAAAACCCGTTGCAGTTTCTCTATCATAATCGCTCTTTTTAAGCGGCGCATGAATGGTAAAATAAGTAGTAACGGGAGCTCCGTCTATGCCTGACCATTGGTGTCTATGGCTAAACTTTACATCAGTATAATTCTCAATACCAGCTACCGCAGGATTCAAAATGAATGTGTTAAGAACATACTGGGTATAGTGAGGAAGTTGCTGAGCGTTAGACTGAAAACACACAAAACAGCACACACAAAAGGCAAAGAGAAGATTACGTTTCATTGTTTAAAATTATAAGGATTCGATTAATTTTTTAAAATCAATGCTTATTTTTTTATAAAAAATTTAAAACAACCTGTAAATCAATTGATTTACAAGACTCTTATCAGCGAATTATTGTCACATGTCCACTAAAAGTCTTTATTCCATTTCCAGGGTTTATAATATAATAATAAACTCCGGTCTGCAATTTAGTTCCTTTGTTGGTTCCATCCCAGGGCTTTGTATAACCTTTGCTGGTAAACACCTGTTGTCCATACCTGTTAAAAACATCGACAGTACACCCGGGGTAAGATGACAAGGAAGCAATTTCCCATACATCGTTTACACCATCGCCATTGGGTGAAAATGCATTTGGAATACGTGGGATGTTTAATACTACGATACTCTCACTGGCAGTATCGCTGCATCCTTCAGGGCTAGAAACTGTTAAATGGTAAGAAATGTCCGCTTTTGGAGTGCTACGAGGTGTTGGCGACCTGGGATTGTCCAGGTAGGTAGAAGGTTTCCATAAATAGGGACCCGTATTACCTGTCACAACAGGATTCAATGTTATGGCACCACCCGACAAAGCATATTTGACTGGATCAAGCTGAATAATTGGATTGGCAATAACGTTTATATTTTGCGAAGCAGAATCTTTACAACCTGCGTTTGAAATAAATAAATATTTAATATCCGCCGCTCCCACTCCTGCCGTCGCCGGATTGAAAACTCCATTTGAAGTGATACCTGCGCCACTATATACCCCTGCCCCCGGTACACTCAATGTCTCAGTCGCTTCCGTTAGAAGCCTTGAAGGATCATTGAGACAGAAATCTTTAACCGGATCAAATTTCACTTTGGGGGTCGCGTCAATGGTAATACTTTGTATTTTTTCAGTCATGCAACTTTGACCGGAAAATGCCCTAACCACAATTTTATATGTAGTAGCCACTTGTGCCGGAGGATAAGTATGGCCATAAACTCTCCCAGAAGGGGGTAATGTATCGGTAACTTTTATTAGTGGGTTGTTTACAGAATCCCAGGTTATTTCCAATTTGGTAATAATACCTGTAGCTATAGTCGAAGTATTTTTTATCCTGACAGTATCATTGCCACAGAATTGGCCTGTACTCACAAAAGAAAAATCTGCCATAGCACGGCTGTTTACTGTAAATGGTTTAGTAAGCGTGGAACTGCAGCCTGTTGCGGATCCTACCTGCAGTGCTACATTGTAAGTACCTGCAACTCCATAGTGGTGTGAGCCATTTACTGCAGTAGATGTATTAGGATTTGAAGGTGTGGCGTTGGGATCTCCGAAGTTCCATAAATAAGTCAAAGTGCCGCCACCCGCTACAAAGCTACTATCGGTAAAGACTGCAGCAAGATCATCTTCACATACATAAGGTAAACCGAATTTGACAGTAGGCGCAGGAATGACATTGAGTGTTGTACGGGCAGTATCACTTTTACAACCTTTATCTGTCTTTACTATCAATTTTATGGTGTAAGTGCCTGCTGTATCATATTTGCGGGGAAATGGGTTTCCATTTGTCAATGAAGCCGAAGTTCCATTTCCAAAATACCAATACCAGTTTGTTATAACACCGCTATTAGGCACAGATTGATCTGTCACTGTAAATGTTTGTCCCTGGCAAGTTGTGCCAGTAATGTTGAAAGCTGCAGTGGGCAACTGGTTAAAAGTAACTGTCTTTGTTATGGTATCAGAATAACAGCCTGCTGCAGTTTTGATATATAAAGTGGCGGTGGCGGTATTTGTTGTGAATCTCTTTCCGGGATTTTTGATAGCGCTTTGTGTGCCATCGCTAAAGGACCAATGCCATTCGCTAATAGTACTGCCGGGAGTTTTGGTTGTATCATTAAAAGTGAGACTGTCACCTGCACAAACATTTAGCGGAGCATAAGTAAAACCTGCTTTTGTTTTAGCATAAATATTACTAACTACGATAGAGGTATCCTTTGTGCAACCTGCTAATGAAGTAGCCGTTAGCTTAACTGTAAATGGTCCCTGATTGATGTAATTATGAGAAGGATTAGTAACAGCCGATGTTCCACCATCGCCAAAATCCCATAAATATGTAAGATCAGTTACTGTACCTCCCGCTATAGTTGACAGATTGGTAAACTGTGCGTCCAAAGGTAAACATGCTCCCGGCATGCTGAAATTGGCAAACGGTGCAGGTGCTACAGTAAAGCCTTTAGTAAAAACTACACTTTTACATCCTGAACTGTTTTCTACCACCAATGTGGCTGTATAGATGCCTGCGGCAAAAGTTTTTATAACCGGTGCGTTGGTATTATTAATAACTGAATCAGCAGGGCCAAAATTCCATCTCCATTTTACAATAGCGCCGGAAGAAATATTGGAAGCATCTGTGAAGGTAACGGGAACGCCTGCACATATAGGAGATGATATGGTAAAACCCGCGACAGGTTGAGGTTCAATAACAAAAGGCTTTGTTGCATTTCCACTACAGCCAATATCATTCACCACTTTCAGGTTTACATTGTAGTTTCCAGCTGCGGTGTAAGTCTTTACAGGGTTTTGAACATTTGATGTAGTAGCATCTCCAAAATCCCATAGCCAGCTATTGAGCGGATGACCGTTGCCATTAGAGGCATCTGTAAATTGAGCAGAATTGGTAAAACAACCGGTATGGCTAATCGTAAAATTAACCGATGGTGAAGGCCCGACTACAGCATCAAATACATTTTCCTGCTGGCCGCTACAGCCGCCGGAAATAGGATTGACAGTTATTATTTTTATTGGGAAAGTACCGCTGGTAGAAAAGAAATAAGAGCCAGGAATTTTAAATACATACAAAGTCTTACCATCCTTAATAAATGTGCTATCAGGCACCGGGTTAGTTATGGAAACATTGTTATTAGGAGTTAGGCTTGTTGTTGCTCCACTAAAATCCCACGTAATAGATGTGGGCAGATAAGGCAATGTGATAGAAAATAAAAAGTTAGTCCCAACACATGTGACCGGTGAATTAACGGTGGTAAACTGGTTTTGAAGACTTATATAAGTATAAAGGTCTTTGATATTAGTGCCGGCATTGTATCCATAAGATTCTTTATAACCATATCCATAGGCTATAGCGTTGAAACCGCCACCAGCTTGTAGCTTGTGCTGCCCGGAACCTACATTGAATACTGCATAAGAATAAGTTGCATCTTTTGGATGAATTACAAATGCAGACGAAGCCACCCCATCCAATTTGAAGGTGGCAATGTCCGCTGTTTTTATAATTACATTGATATGATGTTCTGAGATGGCATCTTTGGGTGTAGAATAAAGATTAATGGTATCAATTGTTTGCTCTATCGGGCTTAAATAGATCATTTCAGGATCGCCGAGGTCGCCATAATTGTTACCGCAGGTGGCTGCACCTCCGTCGGCTGCACTTGTAATGTACTGGGCAACCATTACAGGTTTATCTGATGTTATTAGTTTAGGCACATTGCTCATGAACTCATAATAAAATCCATTAGTCAAGCCGGAAATTGTAGATCCATCAACTGAAACAACAGTGGTCGGATCGCTAACTACCACTCTGAAATAATTATTGGACAGCCCTGTAGTTGGAACAGTTAAATACTTTTTTCCCCAGGCGGCACTTGGAAATACCTGCTGAATAAAGTTATCAGAGGAGGGAGCTGAGCCATTGCATGTAATAGACATCCGTCCTGAACCTGAAAACACAGCGATTTTCTTACAACTAGAACCACTACTGCTTACAGATCGTATGCGAGAACCTGTAAGATCTACTCCGGAATAAACTGGTCCGCCAAAGTTATTGACCGTACCAAGAAGATTGTAAATCTGACCTTTATTAAGGTTTACAGTAAAAGGAATACCAACGTTATGATTGATAGCATTAGCTGAAGGGGTGATTTCTACAGTCGTATTATCCTCGGTTGCTACTACATAGGCCCATGAGTTAGAATTTGAAGCATTAGATAATTGCTTAAAGTTTACTGAATAGTAATCCTGGCCTAAAGTATTAACGGGGAATAATAAAGTTGCGCCTGACGCTGGGGTAGCACTTATGTGTGCATAAGCAACAATAGGTTGCGTACTGGTAATGTGAATGCCTTTGCTAGAGATGCCTTCTGACTTTAGGGTGGCATCTTGTGACACCGTTTTGGGCATAGGATCCGATACAACAACTGAATTAGCGGCTACACTATACGTTTTTGTCCAACCTATCCCTGGGATATCAACTATAACAGTGGCGGCAGCATCAGCACTAAAATACAAGACCATGTCTTGTGAATTGGTGGTTGTCATAATCTGATGATAACCATAACCCACCCAAAATTCTTTTCCCCTGTTAGAAAACTCCTGCCCGATCGAACTGAAGGCCAAGCTAATCAATATTAATGTAACTACTAATCGTCTCATCTACAGAAGTGGATATAGAAAGATGCAAATTACCGGAAAAAGGAATAGATAAGTGCATATAAAAATATGTTGCCTGTTAAATACTATTTAACACTTTTAGCCAGCAGATTTCTTGCATTGGGGCCTTCGGCAAAAAGTAAATCGAGAATAGACAAATTAGGCAGGAAACCAAAGCGCTCCTCAAATACCTGCGCATATTTAGGCTCCCAATTTTCAAAACCCTGGTCGTAATTTTTGGGCAGTAGAGAATTTCGATGGTCATCCACATTTTCACATATTGATATATAATCCTGTGTAAATGACATTTCCAATTCCAATTTTAAAACTTTCAGGCACCATTTTAAAATAATCAAATCATAATTAAACAAATGTGATTCTTTAGTAAAAATTAAGTTTTCAAGATCATAGCGATAATATTCGAAATACGGAGATTTATTATATGAAGAAACAATGGCTCGCCAATGTTTTAGTTGCCAATTTTCAGAATAGTCAATTTGGACATCTTTAATCAGGGTTTTTTGTTCCCTTCCGCCAGCAATTGGAACAGTCAAATTGATCAATCCATTGGCTCCGGAAATGATATATCTGTTGCGAAAACTGTTCTTTTTATAGGATTCACATGATTCTATTTCTATATTTTTGTAATTTTCTAAAATTTTAAAATAACTAATGCTTGGAAATAATTGAATTTCAATTAAATTTAGGTATTCCATTTTTTAATTTTTCTTTTTTAGAAGTACTACAGCTAAAAAGTAATTTTATTCGATATTTTCAAATAAATTGATTAATTTTTTATTTAAATAATTTTATTTAAAAACTGATAATCATTCCATTAGTTTAAAATAATATTTACCAATTTTATTAGTTTGATAAAATTACTCATTCTTCAGCAAAATAGTAAATTACCAGACTATTTAGTGAGATGGAATTCCAAATTTGACTTAAATACGCCCGATTTTAACTTTACACATCGATTGCATTCTTTCCTACAATTTTCTCCATTCTTTTCTTTCTGAGATAAAATAAAAATTCTCAAACTTTCCTCACCCCTACCCTTTAATATTTAAACCAGCGCTTCAATTTTTCTTAAATCTTCACAAAACTTCTCACCTAAAACTAAGACATTTGTACACTAATACGGCTTGAATGAAACGATTTGTTTTAGGTATTTTTTTATTAATTTGTTTTGTAAATATTTCCTGTAAAAAACCTTTGGCTTTTGAATACAGAGATATTAGAGATTTTAAGGTTTCAAATTTTTCTTCAGAAAAAGCACAGGTTGGTTTGAACCTGGTTTATTTTAATCCCAATAAGTTTGGGGTAAATCTAAAAAAGGTAAACTGTGATCTTTTTATTGACAGCATGTATATTGGCAAGTTTCAATTGGATACTTTTATGCGAATAAATCCCGTTTCAGAATTTTCCATTCCTGCCAGGCTGGAAGTAAACCTGAACAATATTTTGAAAAATTCGGTTAACCTGCTTTTCAATGAAGTGACTATAACAGCAAAAGGAACCAGTCGGGTTGGTCGTGGCGGTTTTTACATAAACGTTCCGGTAGACTATTCAGGAAAACATAAATTGAATTTGTTTTGAGGTGATAAAAGACGAGAGACAATTGACCACGGACGACACTAAAGGTCATTAGTCAATAAGTCATAAATGAAATTTTCAGGAATGGCGCGAAAGGCTCAATTGAAATACCGAAACTAAACGGAGCCCGCCCGGATGAAATCCGTTCGGAAGGGCGTCGCCAATACTGTTCCATCAGTGAACAGAAGTCAGTAACCAAAAAAGATCAAACAGCTTCAAATTTTAAATAAAACAAGAAACTAGCTAAACATTAAACTCAACCTTCAACTCTCAACCAGCATTGATTTCACAACAGACCATACAGCAAATTACCAGTCGCATAGATATCGTGGAAATAGTTGGCGAATTTGTGAAATTGAAGAAGCGGGGAGCAAACTATCTTGGTAACTGTCCTTTTCACAATGAAAAGACGCCTTCTTTCACTGTATCGCCCAGCAAAGAGATCTACAAATGTTTTGGCTGTGGAAAAAGCGGCAATGCTATCGGCTTCATTATGGAGCATGAAAAGTATAGCTATGTGGAGGCGCTGAAATGGATAGCCGCTCGCTATAATATTGAGATTGAGGAAACTGAAGTTAGTCCCGAAATAAAGCTACAGCAGCAGGTGGCTGACAGTCTTTATATAATAAATTCTTTTGCACAAAAGCATTTATCAGACAAGCTTTTTAAAAGCGAGGAAGGCAAAGACATTGGTCTGAGCTATCTCCATCATCGGGGTTTTAGAGACGATATCATTCAAAAATTTTCGATAGGCTATAACCTGGAGGCGAAAGATGACCTGACCCAGGCATTAAAAAACAACCAGTTCAATCTTGAATATGCCCAAAAGGCCAGCCTGGTAAGCCAACGAAACGATGACCTGGTAGATACCTATCGTGGACGTATCATTTTCCCCATACACAACCAAAGCGGTAAAATAATAGGCTTTGGTGCACGCATCATCAAGAGCAACGATAAAGCGCCAAAGTACATTAATACGCAGCAAAATGAGATCTACGATAAAAGCAAAACGCTTTATGGGATCTATTTTGCCCGGCAAGCCATCAATAAGCATGATGAGTGCCTGCTGGTAGAAGGCTATACAGATGTAGTGAGCCTGCACCAGGCAGGAATAGAAAATGTGGTGGCGAGTGGTGGTACTTCTCTTACGCCTGACCAGCTCAGGCTCATACACAAGCATACAAATAACCTAACCATTATATACGATGGCGATAGTGCAGGCGTGGCCGCCGCACTGAGAGGGTTGGATAAAGCCCTTGAAGAAGGGTTGAATGTAAAGCTGCTATTAATCCCTGATAATGAAGACCCCGATAGCTATGTAAGAAAAATAGGCACTACTCCTTTCAGGGAATTCGTAGAGCAGAATAAAAAGGACTTTATCATTTTTCAGTTGGAGGTAATGCTACAGCAGGCAGGAAATGATACAGCAAAACGTTCTTCTGTAGTAAATCATGTAGCTGAAACACTTAGTAAGTTTCAAAGAGCGGAAGATTTTGTAAAGCAGCAGGATTATATAAGACAATGCGCTTCCATTCTTCATATAGATGAAGGTGGGTTGACAACACTTGTTAACAAACTGAAGCGTGACAGGATAATAAAGGAAGAAAGCAGGCAGCAATCGCAGCCGATACCTATACTAACTTCTGAAGAAGAAAAGCAGGATGAAACGGCTGCACTATTGCAAAGCGATGAATTCCAGGAAAGAGATCTGCTCAGGGCTTTATTAGAACATGGCCTTTTGCAGTGGGACGAGGAAAAAACCATGGCTGAGCACATTTTTGAAGAGTTGGAAAGCTATTCTTTGGACAATCACGACCTTGATCGTTTGCTGACTATTTATAAAGATCAGTTTTATACCGATATGCAGCCGGGTTCTAAAACATTACTCTATCACGAAGACGAAATCATACGCAAACTCGTTATTAACCTGACTATGCAGCAGTACGAGCTAAGCCCCAATTGGGATGTGAAAATGGAGGGTATGAATATAAACAACCGCGATGTAAGCCGGCAAGATGTAATGCTGAGTCTTAATTATTTTAAGCTCAGAAAAATAAAACGCATGTTTGAAGAAAATCAAAAAGACATGCAAACAGCACAAAATTTTGATGAGCAAATGAAGTTCATGAAAATACACAAAGTGCTGAAAGAAGAAGAGCAAAAGATAACAAAGGAACTAGGTACAGTGATAGTCAGATAAGTATTAATTGTCAATTATCAATTGTTAATACCGCAATTAATCTGACAAATTACAATTTACAATTAACCATTTACAATTATTCATGTCTTTCGAGCCAAAAGAACAGGTTAACAGCAATACAAAAATATTCTTATCAATCATTGTTTTTATTGTTGCCTTATTGGTTTATTCGCGTTATAAGCCGGGTACGTATGCAGGTGTGTTCGCAAGATTTGTGTTATTATATGTGCTGATCACTGCTTTTCTGACTATATACAAAAGAAATAAAGTTGTCCGCTTCTTTTTGAAAATATTATGGCTGCCGGGGGTCTTTATCATAACCTTCTACCCTTTTTTACTGGCTCTTTTTAGTGTAATTTTCTCTTATGGCATTGTTTATCTCATAACCGTTTTATTTTTTGAAGTACTTCCCGCCGACCTTTTTCACTACCAAATTGCAAAACCGGTTCGGATTTTTTTGCAGATAACTATATCGTCTGTAGTGGTCGCCTACTATTATGACAAGCTGGTAAGCGTTTGGTTTTATCTATTTTTTAAGCGAAATGAGCACCACAAAGAATTATCGTTCAAAATAATGAACCAATCCAGGGCAAAATTTTCTATCTACTTTTTATACTTTGTTGCTTTACTCATTTTGCATACATCACGACTTAACAATACACCTGTTGTAGATTCAGAATTGATAGAAAAAGCAATACTCGAATCTTTTGGCACCTTCCTCGCCTTTGAGAGAGTAATAGCTAACTGGAATTTGTTCAAGGAAGAAAAGTCACATCAGTGAGTCCCTGCGTGGTCACTTAAAATTACTCCTCCAAAACTTTAAGGATCGGGTGCATTTCTGATTGCAGAAATTACTAATCCATGTTCAGCTCAAGCCAATTTTTGCAAAAACCGCAGAAGTAAATCATTGGATTGCTATTAATCGATTAGGAACCGGCATTCTATACTAAGAGCTTTGTATTGTTTTTAAACCCAAAAAACGAAGCTCATGAAAAAGATAAAAATCTCAAAGCAAATACTAGCTGTCGCTTCTCTTTTATTATTAATGATGCTAATGCAATCATGCACCCATTATTATTATGGACCCAATACTAATAATATCCCGTTGCTTAAGAAAAGTGGTGATATAAAATTCTCAACCGCAATTGCCTTAGCCTCCGAAAGCAGCGGTTTTGAATTGCAATCAGCCGGAGCAATTAGCAATCACATTGCAGTTATGGCTAATTTTTATTCCGCTTCAGGAAGGGAAAAGGACTCGCCATTTTTAGATGATCTTTTTAATTCACCCAATCCAGTATCTTATCTGGAAAATGGCTCGGGGTCATATATGGAAGGTGCATTAGGATATTTTACAACTATCGGCTCACCGGATATTATTTTTGAATTATATGGCGGGTTGGGTAAAGGAAGCATTACAAATAATTACTCTTATTACGAGATTTCGGAAGTTTCTGCAAAAAAAATATTTATACAGCCTTCTATTGGTGTAATCGTAGATGAATCAAATTGGGAGATTGCATTAGCATCCCGCTTTAGCAGTGTAAAATTAGAAACTACTAAAAATTCAGTTCGCTCAGATAAGGCTGCCTATGCTTCATTAATTGAAATAAATAACCATGGTAATCATTTTTTTTGGGAGCCAGGTTTTATTATAAGGGGTGGGCTCAAAAATGCAAAACTGCAGTTTCAATACACTTATTCCAAAGAGAGTGGAGAACACATGTATCGCACACAATCCAACATATTCTCTTTAGGATTGTCATTTTCAATCTCAACTAAAGATAGAAATTCTAATTAAACATATTCAACTCCCTACAACAAATACAATGTTGTGGTTTATAAAAAATATATTAAAACCCAGAAATTATGAAACTCAAACTCTGCTTCGCTCTCCTGCTATGCCTTTCATATATTATTGCATCTGCTGCATTTATTAAAGAAGAGCCTGTTAACACACCCAAATGCATTACGAATTCATCAGCTATTCCTTCAATCCAGCATGAAGTAGCAAGTGAAACATTCACAGTACAAAAAATGAATTTCTTTCAAAGATTCATTTTTAATACATTTCTAAAGAAAAAAATGCTCCGTGCTATAGCTAGGGAGGATAAACTTGCTTCACAGTCCTTAACGTTTGGGATAATGAGTTTTAGTCTTATAGCTTTGGGCACGGCGGCAGGTTATGCCGGCTTGGCAGTAGGAGGTATTGTATCGATAGGTTTCCTATCGCTTATTTCCGGCATAATAGCTATCTCCACAGGCAAATCCGCGTTAGAAAAGAAAACCACATATTCTAAAAGAGCCCGAACTGGAAAGACGCTTGGAATTCTGACAATAGTGCTGTGCTTTTTGGCTTTGATAGGGTTAGTTGGAGCAGCCATCGCATTAACTTCATGGCACATGTAACAAAAAAGCAAAAACAATAATCTTATCTTATTCAAATCATTTTCTGTATCAACTAATAGTGGCCAAACGGGTCTTTTATTTCGCCCTGGCGATAGCCATATTCATAATCTGTCGTAGGATTTATTTCAATCGCTCCAGCCTTGATAACGCTATTCATCACTGCGTATCTTTGGATAACGCTTATGCTTTTTTAGAAGGCTTCCTTTGGAATTTCCATGCAAATAGAAAAGTAATGATTATAATCATTACAATTAGCAAAGTAAAGTATTTGTGTGTGGCCAGTAGTGAAGATGGACCTATATATACAAAGCCCGCCCAATAATAGGGCGAATATTTATCATTGTTTTTACCAGGTTTAAGATAATTGAGTTTTGCATTGTGCAATGCAAAGTCATACCGGTCATTAGAAACCTTTTTATAAAAGTTCTCAAAAATTTGAGCAGTTGAATTGTCATCAGCGCTCCAAAGGCTTGTTATTACACTATGGGCGCCTGAATAGCAGAAACCGCGAGCCAGGCTGATAGAACCTTCGCTTTTCTCCACTTTGCCTATGCCGGTTTCACAACCGCTTAATACAACAATATCAGCCTGAAGCTGCATGGCGTATATTTCATTCAGATACAGGGTACTGTCATAAAACTCAATTCTTGGTATATCTGAAGCGGCTGCATGTGCTGCAATGTGTATAATGCCGGCGTGACCTGCATATTTCCTAAAATTATCGAGAGAGGCGTTGCTGCCTGTATATTTATCGGCGTCTGCATACCTACTTATACTTTCTGCCTCGGCCCGGGAAAACGGCAACGGTGAAAGACCTCGTTGTTTTTGTTCAAACAATGGTGCAAAGACAACTGCCTTTTTGCCACTGCTGCTGTATTCTTTTTGTTTAAGAAGCAAGGTAGCAGAATAAGAATAATTAATTTCAAATTGCCTGACAAGATATTTATAAGAAGAAAGATTATAGGATGAAGAAATGCCGGTAGTCAACGCATCAAAAGGTATAAAATAGATTGTATTATCGGGTATAATAAGTAACCGCTCAATACCTTTAGCTATTTTATTTAATTGAAGAAAGCTATATACACGATAAGCCGCCGAATCATAAGCTATGGGATGGTTTACAATTTCATTCCTGTTATTAAAGAAACGAAGCAGGTTAGCAATACCTGCACTTAATGTATTAGGGAGTTTGAGTAACAAAGGCAGCTTATCCTTTGCAATGATAAAACAATAGGAAGTGCTGTCGCCTATAAAATACTCTGTCAGCGCTGTATGATTATCTGGGAGCAACGCAGTAATTGTAAAAATTGAAATAGAATCTTCCTCTTGTATCCATTGACGGTATTGAGTATTGTGCAATGAATAATTATTTTTGACAGACTGCAACGCATCATCAGCAGCTTTTTGATGTTGCAAGTATTGTTGCAGTATTACACTATCTTTTTGTAAGGCCGCAACAGCGGTATTTTTTTCTGCAATAGCATACTGCATTTGCTTTTCTTGCAGCTTGTTGTACAACGTATCATTTGAGAATGTCCGTGCTGCAAGATTTCTTTTCACGGCTTCCAATAAAACAAATGTTTTGTTTTTTTCTGCAAAACTGAAAGCTCTATTTATCCAGGTTTCATTGCCTGATGATTGGTATAACTCATAACAAATATTAATCGCCTTTTCGCTCCTGTGCCTGCTGGCAGCCAGCATCTGCAACTTCGATTCATCGTAAGAAAAGTTAAGCATTAGCTTCCTTTCGGCCACAAACGAAAGCTTATAACATTGGGCAGCGTTTTCAAGCCATTCTTGCCTGTTGTGACTACTACAATTCGCACTCATGCAATCTGCTATCTTATCCAGCGATTCTACGATCGTATTTTCAGCATAAATGTTTTTTGGTTCAGGTAGCGAATAAATATTTGTGGTATCAACGTTTGCCACGGTATAAAGCGCATGCTTGTAATAATACAATGCCGAATCAATTTCATCTATGGCTTCACAGGTAGTTCCCATCAGGTTATATAATTTGCCATTTTCTCTTCTCCTGGCAATAACGCCGTAAGGATTGGATAACTGCAATGAGGTATGAAACGCTTTTTTTGCTTCCTGAAACTTACCAGGACGCATATTCAAATTTCCAAACTGCTTATATGTTTCAGAAAAAACAACTGACATATCATTCTCGGAAGAAATTGCAGAATAGGTCTTTGATAATTCAAAGGCTTTCTGCAAATAAAAAAAAGAAGCGGAGGTATCTTTTAATGCCATTTTATTTGCCGCAAGCTCATTGTAAATAGCGATTATCCTGCGAGTATTGGCTGTATCAGTTTTTGCTGCTCTTTGCAATACAGCAATAGCAGAATCAAATAAATATTTCTCTTTCAGAACTATTGCCAGGTTAATACTATTGCTAAGTATCTCTTTTTTGTTGTATGTATGATTTGAATACTCAAGCGCATTGCTTAATAATCTTGCGGCGTTCTTGTAATCGCCGTAACGTGTATATATGTTAGCAAGGTTTTTAGCTGAATAGAAATAAGATTTCCCTTTTTCTAACCCAAGGCTATCATAAAGATTAAACCATTTAAGATAGTAATCAAAGCTTTTATCGTAATTACCCATCTGGCTAAGATCATCTGCACGAACATATAAAAAACGGAGGTATTGCTTGCGTATTAAGGTATCTTTCAATAACTCTTTACCAAACAAAATAGCTGAGTCTGCAAATGCACCTGCACTTTCAAGATATTCAAACTTGCGGGAAGTATCGTAAGCATGAAATAGAGAGTCGTATTTTACTTTAAGCACTTTTAACCACGCAATGTCATGTATCGTTGTATCGTTAGTTTGCTTTTGCTTGCATGAAAATATAAAGAGAAGATAACTTAAAAAACATCCAACGGATATGATCCTTTTGTACATCATACACTACGTAAATGTACGCCGACAATGATTATATCACCACTCCGTATTTCCCCATAGTTCACAGTTTTAGCGGCTACTTAAGAATACCGCATCTAAACTCTATATCCTAATGTGTGTTAGGCAGCCCGGTAATTAAAGGCGGTAAATTTGCTATACCGGGTTTGCAATCAGGATCTGTACTGAAGCAAACCTTTGCCTTCATTCGAATGGGTGACTCTTGCTCAAAATATACATCTGCATAGGTAAATAAAGGAATTTGAGAGATATTATTCAACAGTATGGTTAAATTAATTTGTCCCTCTGTAAGCGGATTCATATAAGCATTGGGCATGCCCAAAACACCAGCAAGATAGGGGGTGTCAAATTTGAATGTTACTGTATCCCATTGAGAACTACTTGAAGAATGCTTTTCATAATGGAAGTTACCTGTTGATGCAATTGTCTTGTTATCGGGAATAGAAAATCTTTTGTCTGCAAGTGTAGCGCTAACATCTTTGATGGTATTAATAACCCCTTTGGGCAAGTATAATTTTATCATTAAGTTGCTATCAACACTACCTAACCCTGTGTTTTGAAAATGCATTTTGAATAGTATAGGCCATGGAGCCGGTGGTAAATGCGTTCCCCTCCTATCAAACCGCGAAGGTAAGACACTCATAAAGTTGGGATCATGAACTCCTGTTATTAACCTCATAGAAATTGGATAGGGACTTTTACCGGTTGCCGGATACAGCCCATTAGAAGCTGAAGTATCAAAATATGCAACAATAGTTGTAAGAGAATCATTAATAGCAGCATTTTGAAAAGCAGATTCGGGTATAGGTGGCAGTGTAAAAAAAATATTTCTATAGGGCATTGTTTCCCCTAAAGTATCTATTGTAATAATAAACCCGTTACTAAATTTTGATGGCACTTTGTTGTTCCACAAAGACTTCATGCTACTCTTTGTACTTGCCGATAATGAAGAAGCTTCCACTTGGGTTAATGAGGTAAAAACACTTTGGTTTTTATTCGTTCTTATATATTTTACCATCTTATCACTAATGAGTTTACCATCGCTTGCAGAGTTTATTGATTTGAAGAAAACGCCATCAGTTTCATTATAAAAGACTGCAATGAAGCCTTTTTTTCTCCTGTAGGAAAGTACAAAATTGGTATACTCAGAAGGACGCATTGTAAGTGAAGAAGGCGCAATAACAAGATTTTGTGTGCTTCTAAGCAATGTGTTGCATGTAGAAACAATTGCAGTTGGTGTAGTGTAAGTAATCGCTGTTGCAAATTGATCCTCAGGTCTGTGTGTGGTATCATAATACCTTACCAGTGAAGCTAACGCTGTGGCTGTGTTACCCGTTATATTAGCAAGATTAAATTTGTGCGTTGTAATATATTGGGTTGTAAAATCGCCATCACCATATTCAAACAGCAGCGTAGTACAAGGGGAGGATGTGGTGTGCTGGTCTATACTTCCCATTTCTGCCTGTTGCGGATAGCCAAATGGTAATGTTACCTGGTACTTTTGGACTGGAGGAGTGTATACTATTTTTTGGGTGAATGCGCTTAAACTCACAGACATCTCAACTATAATTACAATAGCAAAAGGGATAATAGTTTTCATAAAAAACGGCTATACGGTGATTAAATATTGGTGCAGATATATGGTTAGCCGGAAATGATATGTAATTTAACTACAAAAAATTAATTATGACCAAAGTGAATCGCCTGTTTCTCATTCGAATTAAGAATAGATCGTGAAGCTTTTTAAACTTAACAAAACACGAATGACACTGATCAGATAGAAGAAAGCGGCCAACTCGCATTTATCTATTTAATCTCTGCCTGAAGCTAATGGCAGATGTGTCATCCGTGTTTCAACATCTGATTTTAGAGGGATTCTTATTTCACGATAATCATTTGCCTGGCGCCTGTTTTTTTACCATCAAGTAAGAGTGTATAAAAGTAGCTGCCGGTAGAAAGTTCGGCTGCATTAATACTTACTTGTCCTGCACCTTTACTATTCAGCAAGAATGTTTTTACTGTAACACCGTTTGCATTCGCAACAAGCAATTGAGCATTACTTGTTGAGGAAGGAATATGATACCGGATGACAGTTGTTCCATTAAAAGGATTTGGATTATTTTGTTCAAGTCCATCCTTGCTTGCATTTGAAGGGTTTGCAGATACTGCACCAGTAGTTCCAGGTTTTGATTCGAGCATTCCTATTTTGCTTTCCAGTTTTTTTACATCTTCTATAAGTGCGGCGTTTTGCTGTGCAAGCTCCTGTACAGCTTTTACAAGTGGTACAATAAAGTTATCATAACGCAGGCCATACAAACCATTTTGTGTTTGAGGTTTATCCACTCCACTGAATTCATAATTTAGTTTTTTGGCGGCTGCTTCTACTTCCTGGGCTATAAATCCGCTGTACACTACTTTGCCTGCTGCATTTGTTGATTTTTCCATTTCTGCATTTGCTGATTTTGCTTCAGTTTCATCTGCGGAACCTTCTGCTGAAGTCAGCTTTGCATTTATACCCTTTACATCCAAGTTATAGGTTACTGGTCGTAAGGCTTTTATAAACTCAAGTCCATTTACATTTTCTTGTACATTACTTTTATATCTTCCGTCAGAGAATATAGTCCAGCCAACCTGTCCCCCGATTGATGTAACACTTGCATTCCCGATGCGAACTTTGTTTGATGCATCCACTTTTGCAGCGTATCCTATTGCAGTAGCATTTGACAAATTGCTAAAAGAAACATCTGCGCCATAACCAACGGTAGTATTAAAATTTCCTGTAGTGTTGGAGGACAAAGCGCTGTATCCTAAAGCAGTATTGGCTGTACCGCTTACGTCTTTACTCAGGGAGGCGTGACCCATGGCTGTATTGTAGGAACCTGTGTTATGCATTTTCATAGCTTCATAACCAAAGGCATTATTAAAAGAGCCCGTAGTGTTGCTATACAATGCATATCTGCCAAACGCATTATTGGCGCTGCCGGTGGTATTTACATAGAGGGCTGCGTGTCCCATGCCTGTATTGGAACCACCGCTTGTATTGTAATACAACACTCTATACCCCACACCAGTATTGGCTACACCACCTGTATTTGTATATAACGCAAACGGACCAACAGCGGTATTGTAAGACTGATCTGTGTTTGAGAATAAAGCACTATATCCTATGGCCGTATTGTAAAAACCTGTCGTGTTAGCCTTTAGCGCATAAGTTCCAAGTGCAGTATTCCATCTGCCCGATGTATTGGAAAAAAGTGAATAGTGGCCTAATGCGGCATTTTCTTCGCCTGATATGTTTTGATACAGTGAGGCGTAACCTATACCGGTATTGTAATTGCCGTTATTTGCACGTAATACATTAGCTCCAAACGCTGTATTTTTCGTTCCAGTGCTATTAGCATTAAGTGCATAATGCCCAAACGCTGAATTGTAAATAGCGCTGTTAGTTGTGTTAGTAAGGGCGTTAGACCCGTATTTAGTTACGCCTTGCTGGGCGTTTACAGTCATGCCAAATGATGTGGCAGCCAGTGTCAGAAATAAGTGTAACGTTTTCATAATAATTGTTTTAATTGCGCCTACTCTATTTTCCCTTTTCAGCTTACGGGTCACCTACTATTTTAAAGGATGTTCGGTTTTGTTTTCCTTTTTTGTTTTCTTGATATCGTACGATCCAGGATTGTTTTTTTGTTGCAGCTGTCTATGTAAAACGCAGCATATTTTTTTTGTGACCCTTCTTATGAAAGTTTTTTTATTTTTTTTCTACTGAGAATTTTTTGAAAAGAGGAAAGGCTATGACCTTAAAGCTGAAGATGCCCAATGATATAGTGATGAACGGAATGCGACGCCACTGATGATGCCATGAAAAAACAACTGCCGGTAACCTCAAATAAAATTTAGCAGGTTCTGAAAAATAGCCCAAGTATTGCTACAACCCTTGCTGTACAGCATTGTGCGGATTGTCTTTTCACGCTAACTTTGACTTTCCAGCACAGTGGGATCCGAAGCTTGGAATTCACGTGACTTGAAGTCGCGGC
>JADMIO011260263.1_pt1 | contig 70535 bp, 65 predicted proteins | sample 8958161 | NCBI WGS metagenome assembly JADMIO01 (sample SAMN16585339, study PRJNA669376) | soil metagenome | isolation source: Crop rotation soil | place: USA: Cullars Rotation, Alabama | collected 2011 | reverse complement strand
GCCGCGACTTCAAGTCACGTGAATTCCAAGCTTCGGATCCCACTGTGCTGGAAAGTCATCCTCAAGGAAGGCAAGGAGTACAACCAGGGCGTCGCCTACCTCGACGATGGGACGATGGTCGTGGTCGACAACGCGCGCCGGATGATCAGCCGCAATATCGACATTGTCGTGACCAGCGTGCTGCAGACGACGGCGGGGAAGATGATTTTCGGCCGCTATATCGAAGGACCGGCGCCCGCGGGCGTCGCCCCCGCGCCGGCGGCCGTCGTCCAGGCGCGGGCCATGCCCAATGCGAAATGAAGCCGTGGCACTGGTGGCGCACGGTCTTCTTTCTCATCCCGGCGATTAGCGTCTACACCGTCGTTCTCGGGACGGCGTCGCTGGTGTCGAGCCTCTTCGATCGCCGCGGCGATTTCGGCCACAAGTGCGCGCGCGCGTGGTCCTGGCTGATTCTGAAAACGAGCGGCGTGCGGGTGGAAGTGAGCGGCCTCGAGCGCTTGGATCCGTCGCGCAGCTACATCTGCGCCGCCAACCACCAGAGCATCTACGACATCCCGATCGTATTCGCCGCGCTGCCGCTCCAGCTGCGGATCATTTCGAAGGACTCGATCGGCCGTGTCCCGTTCCTGGGCTGGCATCTCCAGCGCACCGGCCATCTGCTGATCGATCGGTCGAAGTCGGGCGCCGGCACGATGAAGAAGCTGGCCCGGCTGGTCCGGCAGCGGCATTCGTTGATCATCTTCCCCGAGGGCACGCGCAGCATCGACGGAAGCGTGGCCAAATTCAAGGGGGGATCCTTCCTGATCGCGGTCGACGCCGGCCTGCCGGTGGTGCCGATCAGCATCCAGGGCAGCCGTCACGTGATGTTCCGCGGGCGATTGATGGTGTGTCCCGGCACCGTCAGCGTCACCATCCATCAACCGATCGAGACCGCCGGCGTCCCTCGCGATGAGGTCCGCGACTTCTCCGCGCGCGTCCATGACGTCGTCGCTTCCGCCGCGGCGTGATCGCGCGACGCTACTCTCGCCGCAGGGCTTCCATCGGATCGATTCGGCCGGCGCGCGCGGCGGGGATCGTGGCGGCGCCGGCGGCGGCGAGCAGCAGCAGAGTCGCGGCGGCGGCGAAGATCGCGGGATCGCCCGGCGCCACTTCGTAAAGACGGGACGCGATCGCCGTGGAGCCCGCTCGCGCCAGGGGCAGGCCGATGGCCAGTCCTAGCATCACCAGCACGCCGCTCTCTCGCAGCACCATGCGGATCACGTCGCCCGGCGTCGCGCCGAGGGCGCCGCGGATCCCGATCTCGTTCGTCCGGCATTCGACGGAGTAGGCGAGCAGTCCGTAGAGTCCGATGACGACGAGGATCGCGGCCAGGCCGGCGAACAAGCCCGACATCGACGCCGTCACACGCTCGCCCACCAGCGTCGCCTCGATCTGCTCGGACGCGGTCTGGATGCTGCTGAGCGGCAGTCCGGGGTCGATCGCGCGCACCGCCTGTCGAATGGACGCAGCGATTCCGTCGATGGGAGAGGTGGTTCTGATCAGCACGCAGAGCGGACCGCCCAGGTGGGCGGGGTCCTGGCGATAGGGCAGGAAGATCATCGGCTGCCGCGCTTCGCGTAGCGTCTCGTAGCGCGCGTTGGCGACGACGCCGACGATCTCCAACGGCGGCGCCTCGGCCCGGCGCATGCTGAAGCGGCGCCCGAGAACGTCCGTCGTCCCGAAATACTTCCGCGCGAACGCTTCGTTGACCGCCGCGACGCGCGGGGACGAGACGATATCGGATCGCCCTGGCGCGCGGCCGCGCAGGATCGGCGTGCCCGACGTCCGCAAGAAGTCGTCTCCGACGATGTTCCAGCGGACCCAGTAATCGTCGTCGGACCGCGGCGCATAGCCCGGCACCACGACGGGACTGGCACTGTCGAGACCCGCGAACAATCCGCGGTTCGAGACGCTCGCGCTGACGACGCCCGGCAGGGCGGCCAGGCGGGGAGCGATCTCGTCGTACAGCGTCAGGGCCCGGCTTGCGGAGTATCCGGCCTGCGCCGGATCGAACCAGGCCAGCACCAGTTCCGATTTGCTGAAGCCTGGATCGTCCGTCCGCAGGTGGTAGAGCGTCCTGGCGAATAGACCGGCGCCGACGAGCAGCACCGCCGAGAACGCGACCTGGACGACCATCAAGCCGTTGATCGCGAGACGCTGTCGCGGGGTCGCCGCGCCGCGGCCGTGCGTCGAGAACGACGAGCGCAGGGCGAGTCGCCGGACACGCAGCACGGGAACGAGCCCGAAGGCCGCCGTCGTCACCGCGCACCATGCCGCCGCGAACGCGACGACATGAAGATCGGGGCGGACGTCGACCGCCAGAGGCGCCCGCGGATCGCTGAGGACGACGAGCAGTCCGTCGGCGGCCCATGCGGCGAAGAGCAACGCTCCCGCCGTCCCCGCGATGCAGAGCAGGGCGCTTTCGGCGAGCAGCTGTCGCAGCAACCGCCAGCGTCCGGCGCCGAGCGCGACCCTCAGCGCGAACTCGCGCTCGCGCGTCGTGGCGCGAGCCAGCATCAGGTTGGAGACATTCGCGCAGGCAATCAGCAGCACGATCGTGACGGCCGCCATCAACAGCGTCAGCGGCGATCCGAGACGGACGCGATCCGGCGAGGAGACGCGACCGACCGCTTCGACGCCGAGCCGCACGCGCGCCACCTCCGCGATCCGTTCCGGCGTCATCGTCGCGCTGGGGACCGGCAGCTCGCGGGTGCTCGCGAACAGCGCGTTGATGGCATCGCTTGCCTGGCGTTCCGTGACCGACGGCCTTAGTCGCGCGACGACGTTGAGCCAGGCCGGGCCGCGACTCGTCAGCAGGTCCGGTTTCTCCGGCATGATCGCCGGCTGCATCGCCATCGGTACCCACACGTCGGCGCTGCGCCCGATCCACTCGCCGCGGAAGTCCTCGGGGAGGACGCCGACCACGGTATAGGACACGCCGAGAAGTGAAAGTGACCGGCCGATCACGTCGGGCGCGGCGTCGTAAACCCGACGCCAGATTGCGTGGCTGATCAGGATCACGGAATGGCCGTCGCGGTCGTCGTCGGCCGTCAGCGTGCGGCCAAGCGCCGCGTTGACGCCAATCGTTGCGAAGTAGCCGCCGGAAACCATCGCGACGTCGAGCGGGCCGCTCGCGCTCGCGCGCCGCACGATCGAGCTGGCGGCGACATCGGAAAAGACATCGAGGCGATCGCGATATCCGGCAAATGCGGCGGAGGAGATCAGCGCCGCCGCCCCTTCGTCATCCGAATAGGCGAACGTGACGAGCCGATCGGGCGCCGCGACGGCCGGTTTGCGGAGCAGGAGGGCGTTGACCGCTGTGAAGATGGCGGTGTTCGCGCCGATCCCGACGGCGAGGGTCAAGACGACGACGATCGCGAAGGACGGCGCCCGCCGGAGCGTCCGAACGGCGTAGGTCAGGTCCTGTATCATCCGCGCTGACCTCAGCATTATGGGTGCCACGGCTCGCCGCAAAAAACGCCCGGTTTCCAGCGGTTCCCGCGAGGCATCGCGTCCGCTCGCGACGAACGGTGTTCGAATCCGCACACTCGCCGGCGCCCTTTCTGCCGCCGTGATCTTGGCCGCGGGGCTCCTGGCGTACGGCAATAGTTTCGATGGCGCGTTCGTGTTCGACGATGTGCCGGGGATCGTGAACAACCCCAGCATCCAGTCGTTGTGGCCGCCAGCGAAGTGGTTCGCGGCGCCGCCGGGATCGACGCCGTCCGGCCGTCCGGTGTTGAATCTCACGCTCGCGATCAACTACGCGATCGGCGGGCTGGACGTGGCCGGTTATCACGTCTTCAACCTCGTCATCCATCTGTGCGCCGGCGTCGCGCTCTTCGGCGTCGTGCGGCAGACGTTGCTGACGTCCCCGCTGCAGGCACGCTTCTGCGCCGCCGCCAACGTGGTGGCCACGGCCGCCGCGCTCATCTGGGTCGTGCACCCGCTCAATACCGAATCCGTCACCTATGTCGTGCAGCGCGGCGAGAGCCTGGCCGGATTGTTCCTGCTGCTGACGCTCTATTGCGCGATCCGCGGGTGGACGTGGGCCGCCGTCGCCGCCTGCGCGCTCGGCATGGGCAGCAAGGAGACGATGATCGTCGCGCCGGCGCTGGTCGTTCTGTGGGATCACTTGTTTCGACAAGAAGGGGCGCGCCGCTGGCGCCTCTATGCCGCGCTCGGCGCGACGCTGATCGTCTTGTTTTTGCCGATGCTCTCGGAAACACAGGGGAGGACGGCGGTGTCGCGGCTTCTGGGATACACCGCGAAGGCGGCGGGAGACACCTGGACACCGTGGTCCTACTTGTGGACGCAGGCGAGCGTGATCGTGCACTACGTCCGGCTGGCGTTCTGGCCGTCGCCGCTGGTCTTCGATTACTACGACTGGCCGCGCGCGCACTCGCCGTTCGGCGTGCTTCCCCAGGCGATCCTGATCTCGGCCCTGGCCGCGCTCACGGTTGCCGCGGTCTGGCGCAAGTGGCCGGCGGGGTTCGCGGGCGCGGTGTTTTTTCTGACGCTCGCGCCGACGTCCAGCCTGCTGCCGATCCCGACCGAGGTCGCGGCGGAACACCGGATGTACTTGCCGCTGGCCGCGGTGATCGCGGTGACACTGGCTGGTGCGTTCGCGATCGTCCCGTCCCGCGTGCCGCTGTCCCGGCGGCGAACCGTGTTCGCGATCGTGACGTTACTCCTTGTCATCGGCGCGGGCGCTCTGACGCGGGCGCGGAATCTCGACTACACCAGCGACGAGTCGCTCTGGTCCGATACCGTGAGCAAGCGTCCGGGCAACGCGCGGGCCCGGATCAACTACGGCATCGACTTGATGAAAGACATGCGCTACGCGGACGCGGAGGCACAGATGCGCGCCGCGCTTCCGCTCGAGATGGATCCGGAAACGCGGGCGCAGGCCCACCTGCAGCTTGGCTCGGCGCTCGCGGCGCAACGCCGCTTCGACGAGGGGATCGCGTCGATCGAACGCGCGCTCACGATCGATCCGTCGATCAAGGAGGCCGACGCGATCCTGGGGCAGGCCTACTCGGATCAGGGGAAGGATGGTCCTGCCGTGCGCCACTTCCTGCGCGCGCTCGAGCGCCAGCCCCACGAACGGCTCTGGCTGACGCGCGCGGCGTGGCTGCTTGCCACCTCGCGCGATCCCGGCGTCCGCGATGGCGCGCGCGCCGCCGCCCTCGCCGAACGCGCCGTCCAGGTGAGCGCAGGCCAGGACCCGGTGGCCTTCGAGACCGCCGCGGCCGCGTATGCGGAGCTCGGGCGTCCAGCCGACGCCGTCGCCGCGATGGACCGCGCGCTGGCCATCACCCGTGCTCGCGGCGATTCGGCGACGACCGATCTCTACGAAAAGCAGCGCGCCTTCTACGCCGCCGGCGGCCGCGTCGCGGCAGCGTCCGGGGCCAGGTCTGCAAAATGACGCCCCCGGTGCCAGGTCTGCGAATGGACACCATTGGTGCCAGGTCTGCGAACGGACGACGTGAGGTGCCAGGTGTCACTGACATGGTCGAATCCATAGACCTGACCCCGCGAATCGCCCAAAGGCAGACCTGGCACCGCGTCCCGCGCAAACGCAGACCTGACCCCGGATCTGCAGGATCGCAGACCTGGCACCGGGGTCACCAAGGTTTGCCGTTCTTGCGGGGCGGCAGGAACTTCTTATCAACCGAGGCGATGACGACGTAGTTCGGATCGACCATCTCGGTGACGTGGACGCGTCCCACCTGCGAGAGGAGCTGATAGGCATCCAGGTCCGACAGCGCCGTCTCCGACCGGATCCACGCGATGAGCTCCGTGAACGCGATGCGCAGCGCATCGTCCAGCGGCCGGTAGGCGCCGACGGCCATCAGCTCGCGCGCGTTCTCGAACCGCGGCCAGCCGATCTTCTGCCCCTTGATGACGTCGACCTGGACGCGCGCGTGCATCGGGACTTCGATCGCGGTCCCGGCGATCTCGCCGTCGCCCATCGCGGCGTGCCCGTCGCCGAGATAGAGCAGCGCGCCCTTCACGTTGACGGGGAAGTAGGCCGTGTTGCCGACGCTCGCTTCCGGCGCGTCCATGTTGCCGCCGTGCTCGGCCGGCGTCACCGAGCTGCGCGACTCCAGGCCGGGCGCCACGCCCAGGCAGCCCAGAAACGGGTGCAGCGGAATCTTCACCGAGAACTTCGAATCGAGCGCAGTAAAGGTCGCTTCGTTCTTCGCGCGATCGATCGGGTAGAACCAGATCTTCTCCGGCACCGGCGCATGAAGCATCGGCGTGTAGTTGGTGGTGTTCAGCGCGCCGAATCCCGGCGCCAGCGCGCCGACGCCCTGGTTGCTGTCGACCGTCAGTTCCAGGATCTTGACCGCGAGCGTGTCGCCCGGCTCCGCGCCGTCCACGTAGAACGGGCCGGTCAGCGGGTTATCGCCCGGCACCATCGACAGCTTGTCGCCCGGCTTCTGGATCTTGTTGACGAAGCAGTCGAAGGTCTTCGTGTCGATGATGTCGCTCGGCTTCACGCGCGCGACCGGCGCGGCGACGCCGAAGACGTACTTGAGGTCGCTCTCCTTCGGCTCGTAACGGACGACGGTCTGGGCGGTCACCGTAGAGGTCACCAACAGGCACAGGGCAAGCGCAGGGAGGGTCCGCATGCGCCGCAGTCTACCGCGCCTCGCGCATCACGCATCGCACCCCGCTATAATCATCGTTTGCCCATGCACGTCACCGCCATCATTGCCGCGGCCGGTTCGGGACGGCGGCTGGGGTCGGCCAAGCCGAAGCAGATGCTCGACATCGGCGGCGGGTCGATGCTGCAGCACAGCCTGAAGGCGTTCCTCGCGCATCCGCGGATTTCCGATGTCATCGTCGTCCTGCCGCAGGGGACGGCGGCGATCGCGCTGAGCGGCGTCGAGTCCGAGCGGCTGGCGGCCGTGCGCACCGTTACCGGCGGCGACCGCCGGCAGGACTCCGTGGCCAACGCCTTCGACAAGATCGACCTCGCGACGGACGTCGTCCTCATCCACGATGCCGCCCGTCCGTTCGTGAGCGCGGCGCTGATCGATCGGACGATCGACGCGGCGATGACGCACGGCGCCGCGATTGCCGCCGTGCAGTCGCGCGACACCGTCAAGCGCGTCGAGGGGGACGTCATCGTCGACACGATTCCGCGCGAGGGCATCTACCTCGCGCAGACGCCGCAGGGGTTCCGCCGCGACGTGCTCGCCGCGGCCGTTGCCGCCGGCCGATCCGGCGTCGAGGCAACCGACGAAGCGATGCTGGCGGAGCGCGCCGGCTACCAGGTGCACGTCGTGGACGGCGATCCCGGCAACGTCAAGATCACCACGGCCGAGGATCTCGAGGCGGCGCGGCTGCGCACGGCGGGATCGACCCCGGCCGTCTCACGTGTCGGAACCGGCTACGACCTTCACCGCCTCGTCGAGGGACGGCCGCTCGTCATCGGCGGCGTCACGATTCCGTCCGATCGCGGGCCGCTCGCGCATTCGGATGGTGACGTCGCCTGCCATGCCGCGACCGATGCGATTCTCGGCGCCGCGAGTCTCGGCGATATCGGGCGCCACTTTCCGGATACCGATCCGAAGTGGAAAGGCGCGGACAGCTTGGCGCTCCTCCGGGATGCCGCGCGTATGGTCCGCGAGCAAGGCTATGAGATCGTCAACGTCGACGTGACCGTGATCCTCGAGCGTCCTAAGATCAAGGATTCGATCGAGGGGATGCGGACACGGATGGCGGCCGCGATGAGCATCGACCAGGCGTGCGTCAGCCTGAAGGGAAAGACGAACGAGGGCGTCGACGCCGTCGGCCGTGGCGAGGCCATCGCGAGCCATGCGGTAGCGCTCCTCGCACCTCGCGCCTCGCGCCTCGAGAGGTTGCGATGAGAGTCCGCTTCGCGCCCAGCCCCACCGGTCAGCTCCACGTCGGCAACGCGCGGACGGCTCTCTTCAACTGGCTGCTCGCGCGCGGCAACGACGGCGCCTACATCCTCCGCATCGAGGACACCGACACCGAGCGATCGACCAAGGAGTCGGAGGAGAGCATCCTCGAGGATCTGCGATGGCTCGGTCTCGACTGGGATGAAGGGCCCGACGTCGGCGGCGCCGGCGGACCGTATCGCCAGTCCGAGCGGCTTCATCTCTATACCTCGTACGCCAACGAGCTGCTCGCGGGCGGTCATGCTTATTACTGCTTCTGCGCGCCGCAGAAGCTCGAGGCGGATCGGCGGGCGATGCTCGCGGCCGGCCGTCCGCCACGCTACGCCGGGACCTGCCGCGGCCTCTCGGCCGAAGACGCCAAGCGTCGCATCGAGGCCGGCGAGCGGGCCGTCGTCCGCTTCCGGGTCCCGGAGCACATCGACGTCGCGTTCCAGGATCTCGTCCGCGGCGAGGTCACGTTCAGCACCGACGTCATCGGCGATCCGGTCCTCGTGCGCTCCGACGGCAGGCCGGCGTACAACTTTGCCGTAGTGGTGGACGATGCGCTGATGGAGATCACGCACGTGATCCGCGGCGAGGACCACATCTCCAATACGCCGCGCCAGGTCCTGCTGTATCGCGCGCTCGGCTTCGCGCCGCCGCGGTTCGCGCACCTGTCGATGGTGCTCGGTCCGGACCACACGCCGCTGTCGAAGCGCCACGGCGCCACCTCGGTGGCGGAGTTCCGCGAGCGCGGCTACCTGCCCGAGGCGCTGACCAACTACCTCGCGCTGATCGGCTGGTCGCCGAGAGCCGCCGGCGGCGAGACCGCCGACGATGCCGAGCTGATGCCGATGGAGGAGCTGGCGCGCCGCTTCGCGCTCGAGGACGTCGGGCACAGCGCCGGCGTGTTCGATCCCGAGAAGCTTGCCTGGATGAACCGCCACTACATGAAGATCGCGTCGCCTGGGCGGATGGCGGCCGAGAGCGCGCGCTATTTCCACGCGCGCGGGTTCATCCGCCGCAAGACCGACATCGCGCTGGCCTACGTCGAGTCGATCCTGCCGATGGCGGTGGGCTCGGTCGATCGGCTCGAGGAGATCCCGGATCGGCTGTCGTTCCTCTTTACCTACGACGCGCAGGAGGCGCTGCTGCGTCCGGGCGTCGCCGAGGTGCTGCACGAGGCGGGGGCGCGCGAGGTGATCGGCGCGCTCGCGGAGGCGATCGAGAGTCCGCTGCTCGATCGGGAGGCCTTCCGCGCCATGGCGAACCGCGTCAAGGAGAAGACCGGGCAGAAGGGTAAGGCGCTCTTCCATCCCATCCGCGTCGCGCTGACCGGGGAGGGGGGCGGCCCGGAGCTCGACCTCGCCGTTCCGGCCATCGATCGCGGGGCGCAGCTGTCGCAGGAAGCCGGGCTCGCGAAAATCGTGAGCTCGCGCGATCGCGCACGAGCGTTCGCGGCAGCTGTCGGCCCGGCCTGAACGCCGGGCCCTACGGGTGATGTTCATCTACGGAATCAATCCGGTGCTCGAGGCGCTGCGGGCGAAGCGCGTGCGCCGGCTTCGTATCAGCGCCCGCTCCGACAAGCGCATGGACGAAATCCTCGCCCTCGCCGGCGCGCAGCGCGTCCCGGTGGAGCGGGACGAGGCGGCGGCCCTGGATCGCGCCGCCCGCGGCGGCGTGCACCAGGGCGTCGTCGCCGAGATCGAGGAGGCGCGCGAGTATTCGATCGAAGACCTTGTCGCACCCTCTGCGTCCTCTGCGTCCCGCACCTCGCCCCTCGCGCCTCGCGCCTCGCCCCTCGCGCCTCGCGCCTCGCCCCTCGCGCCTCTCCTCGTCGTCCTCGACGGCATCGAAGACCCGCACAACGTCGGGGCGATCCTCCGCACGTGTGACGCGGCGGGGGTGACCGGGGTGATCCGGCAGGCGCGGCATTCCGCGGCGCTCGACGGCGTGGTGGGCAAGGCCTCCGCCGGCGCGCTGGCGACGGCGCGCATCGCGACCGTGGTGAATATCGCGCGCGCCGTTGATGAGCTCAAAGAGGCCAACGTCTGGACCATCGGCCTGGCCGGCGATGCCGGCGAGGACTACACCGCGGTCGACTGGACCCTGCCGTCGGCGCTGGTGCTGGGGGCGGAGGGGTCGGGTTTGAGGCGGCTGGTCCGCGAGACCTGCGACCGGGTGGTGCGGATTCCGATGCTGGGGACTGTGGACAGCCTCAATGTGTCGGTCGCCGCGGGTGTGGTATTATATGAGGCTGTACGCCAGCGTGGTGAAAAGATCTAAGCTCTTCGGTTTCTGAGGGTTACGGTCAGCGGCACGGCCTCCAGTCCCAGGCACACTTGCGCGGATGGCACGGCGCGTGCTATTAATACTCTTTTGTCTGGGCTGGCGTAGCTCAGTCCGGTAGAGCAGCTGATTTGTAATCAGCTGGTCGGGGGTTCAAATCCCTTCGCCAGCTCCACCGCCTTCTCCCGCCGAAGCGCCTGGTGCGAACGCGGATTTCGGTGGGACGGTTCGAGACGGCGGAGCAAAAGGAAATCCATACAACGCATCGGCGAGGTAGCGAAGCGGTCAAACGCAGCAGACTGTAAATCTGTCGGCCATGCGCCTTCGAAGGTTCGAGTCCTTCCCTCGCCACCAGCCTTCGCTCTTGGGAAGCGGCGCGCAGAACACGGGCGCGCCGCGAGCGAGCTCCGGCTGGCAGGCCATGAGTTGGTGGTGTGATGAGCGGTGTTGAAGTGAACGCGAAGGCGGGCCTGCCCGCCGTAGCGGCGAGTCCGCGGCAGAAGCGAGCCGCGAAGGCGGGAGTAACTCAGTGGTAGAGTCACAGCCTTCCAAGCTGTTGGTCGCGGGTTCGATCCCCGTCTCCCGCTCCAGCCTTCGCTCGCGTGCGGACGGTGGGCGAGCTTCGGCTGGCAGGCCAGCATCGGTGAGCGGTAAGGCAGTTTGGTGTTAGCGCGACGGCGCGCCGCCGACCTGTCGGCCGTAGCGCCAGAGCGAAGAGTGTGGCGCGAAGGCCGATGTAGCTCAGTTGGCAGAGCGCGTCCTTGGTAAGGACGAGGTCACCAGTTCAATTCTGGTCATCGGCTCCAACCTTCGCTCGCTACGCGAGCTACGGTTGGCAGGCCAGCGAGTAAGACATCGGCGAAGGTTGTCCACCGTAGCGGCGCAGCCGCGAAGGTGGACCGACGGTACAGGGTTCGGCGGACGGCAGATAAAACGCGAGGACGGTATAACGACAATGGCTAAAGAGAAATTCGATCGTTCCAAACCCCACGTCAACGTCGGCACCATCGGCCACATTGACCACGGCAAGACCACCCTCACCGCGGCGCTCACGAAGGTGGCGGCCGACAAGGGCTGGGCGAAGTTCGTGCCCTATGACGAGGTCGCCAAGGCGTCCGAGTCGCAGGGCCGCCGCGACGCCACGAAGATCCTGACGATCGCGACGAGCCACGTCGAGTACGCGACCCCGAACCGGCACTACGCGCACGTCGACTGCCCGGGCCACGCCGACTACATCAAGAACATGATCACCGGCGCGGCGCAGATGGACGGCGGCATTCTCGTCGTCTCCGCGGTCGACGGCCCGATGCCGCAGACGCGTGAGCACGTGCTGCTGGCGCGCCAGGTCAACGTGCCGTACCTCGTCGTCGCCCTGAACAAGGTCGACGCGGTGGACGACGCCGAGCTGGTCGATCTCGTCGAGCTCGAGGTGCGCGAACTCCTCAGCTCCTACGGGTTCCCCGGCAACGACATCCCGGTCGTCCGCGTGTCGGCGCTGAAGGCGCTGAACGGCGAGCAGGATGGCGTCGACTCGATCCTCAAGTTGATGGACGCGCTCGACACCTACATCCCGCTGCCGGAGCGCGAGGTCGACAAGCCGTTCCTGATGCCGATCGAAGACGTGTTCTCGATCTCGGGCCGCGGCACCGTCGTGACCGGGCGCATCGAGCGCGGCACGGTCAAGGTCGGCGAGGAAGTCGAGATCGTCGGGTTCAAGCCGACCGAGAAGAAGGTCGTCACCGGCGTCGAGATGTTCCGCAAGCTGCTCGACTCGGGTGTCGCCGGCGACAACGTCGGCGTGCTCCTGCGCGGCGTGGAAAAGACCGACGTCGAGCGCGGCCAGGTGCTGTGCAAGCCCGGCTCGATCAAGCCGCACACGAAGTTCAAGGGCGAGGTTTACATCCTCTCGAAGGAAGAGGGCGGCCGCCACACCCCGTTCTTCAACGGCTACCGTCCGCAGTTCTACATCCGGACGACCGACGTCACCGGCTCGCTCAAGCTGCCGGAGGGCGTCGAGATGGTGATGCCGGGGGACAACACCTCGATCACCGCGGAGCTGCACGTGCCCGTCGCGCTCGAGAAGGGCGCCCGGTTCGCCATCCGCGAGGGTGGCCGCACGGTCGGCGCCGGCACGATCTCGGAAATCATCGAGTAGTTCCGGAACAGGACCATGAGAGACATCATCGCCTTGGCGTGCACCGAGTGTAAGCGTCGGAACTACAGCACGACCAAGAACAAGAAGAAGACCAGCGAGCGGCTGGAGATGAGCAAGTACTGCCGCTACTGTCGCAAGCACATCTCGCATCGCGAGACCAAGTAGCTCGCAGCAGCTCGTTCAAGCGCGAGCGAAGCGAGCGCTCGAGGTACGACGCGAGCGAGCGAAGCGAAGCGAGCCACGCGAACGGAGCGCAGCGCGAAAGCGCAAGCGAGTGAGCGTGTAGGGGAGTCCGAGGGGCGAAGCCCCTCGGAATTTAAAGGACAGTAGCTCAATTGGCAGAGCACCGGTCTCCAAAACCGGGGGTTGGGGGTTCGATTCCCTCCTGTCCTGCCAATTCGAGGCGCGAGTCGCGAGGCGCGAGTCGCGGAGGCTGGTAGCGGGAAGCCGGGAGCGGGAAGCAGGAAGCGTGGCTGTAAAAGCGATGGCGGAACCAAACGAAGACTCATTTGCCGGACGGGCGCGCGAAGGCGTGACCGGCTGGTGGGGACGCTCGCGGCGTTTCCTCTCCGAGGTCCGCAATGAGATGGGCCGCGTCACGTGGCCGAGCCGGAAAGAGGTCTACGCGACGACGTTCGTCGTGATCCTCTTCTCCGTCGTCATGGGCGTGTACCTCTGGCTCTGCGACACCCTCGTGTCGAGACTGATCGGTCCGGGCAGCTGGCTCTATCGCTACTTTGGTGCGTAATGACAGAGCAGACCGACATCCGCACCAAGCAGTGGTACATCGTCCACACCTACTCGGGCTTCGAGAACAAGGTCAAGGAGTCGCTCGAGCAGCGCGTCAACGCCTACGGACTCCAGGCGGAGATCGGAGAAATCCTGATCCCGACCGAGCAGGTCGCGGAGATGCGCGGCGGCAAGAAGGTGGTCAGCTCGAAGCGGTTCTTCCCGGGCTACATCCTGGTCGAGATGCACATGACCGACCACGCGTGGCACGTCGTCAAGAACACGCCGAAGGTCACCGGCTTCGTCGGCGCCGGCGCCAAGCCGACGCCGCTGACGCGCGAGGAAGTCGATCAGATTCTGAACCAGGTGACGGAGGCGGCGGAGAAGCCGAAGCCGCGCTACTCGTTCGAGAAGGGCGACCAGGTACGGATTAACGAGGGCCCGTTCACCAGCTTCAACGGCGTGGTCGACGAAGTGAACCTCGATCGCAACACGTTGAAGGTGATGGTCACCATCTTCGGCCGGTCGACGCCGGTTGAATTGGATTTCTTGCAAGTGGAGAAGCTGTAGCTTCCGCCTTCAGGCGGAATCAGCGAAGGGAACAATGGCGAAGAAAGTACAAGCGATGGTCAAGCTGCAGATTGCAGCGGGGAAGGCCACGCCGGCGCCGCCGGTCGGGACCGCGCTCGGTCCCCACGGCGTCAATATCATGGACTTCTGCAAGAACTTCAATTCGAAGACGGCGAAGGACGAAGGGCTGATCATCCCGGTCGTCGTCACCATCTACGCGGACCGGTCCTATTCCTTCATCACCAAGACGCCGCCCGCGTCGATCCTGCTGAAGCGCGCCGCCAACCTCGCCAAGGGGTCGGCGGAGCCGAACAAGAGCAAGGTCGGAACGGTCACGAAGAAGCAGGTCGAGGAGATCGCCAAGACCAAGCTGCCGGATCTGAACTGCGACTCGCTCGAGTCGGCGGTCAGGTCGGTGGCCGGCACTGCCCGCTCGATGGGCATCGACGTCATCGGTTGACCCGTAGCGCCCGGCCTTCAGGCCGGGCGGGTTTGAAAGCGTGGGAGGCCGCGTCAGCGGCCGTTTGCACCACTGAGGTAGGTAGATGCGAAAAGCCGGGAAGAAGTTTACGGCCGCCCGGGCAGCAGTGCCCGAGCGTCCGCACACGATCGAAGAAGCCGTCCCCCTGATGCAGAAGGTCAAGTACGCCAAGTTCGACGAGACCGTCGAGCTGGCGCTTCGCCTTGGCGTCGATCCGAAACACGCCGACCAGATGGTCCGCGGCACCGTTGTCCTCCCGCACGGGCTGGGCAAGAGCAAGAAGGTGCTGGCCATCGCCGGCGGCGACAAACAGCGTGAGGCGTCCGACGCGGGCGCCGATCACGTCGGCGGCGAAGAGATGGTCGACAAGATCCAGGGCGGCTTCATGGACTTCGACGCCGTCGTCGCCACCCCCGACATGATGCGCGCGGTCGGCAAGCTGGGTAAGGTGCTCGGCCCGCGCGGCCTGATGCCGAACCCCAAGACCGGCACCGTCACCATGGACATCGCCAAGGCGGTGCGCGAGATCAAGGCCGGCAAGGTGGAGTTCCGCGTCGACAAGACCGGCATCATCCACGCGCCGGTCGGCAAGATCTCGTTCGCGGCGCAGAACCTGATCGACAACGCCCACGCGCTGGTGGACAGCGTCGTCAAGGCCAAACCGTCGGCGGCGAAGGGCAAGTACCTCAAGAGCGTGACGATGTCGTCGACGATGGGCCCCGGCATCACCATCGACACCACGCACGTGACCGAGGTGGTGAAACACTAATGGCTGTCACACGAGCAAGCAAGGTCGAAGAACTCCAGGACCTCGAGAACTCCTTCAAGGGCACCGAGAGCGCGATCCTCGTCGACTACAAGGGCCTGAAGGTCCCTGAAGTCACCGAGCTGCGCCGCCAGGTGCGCAAGGCGAAGGCGAACTACAAGGTCGTCAAGAACACGCTGGCGAAGCGGGCGCTGAAGGGCACGCGGTTCGAGCCGCTGTCCGAGCATTTCGCCGGCACCACGGCGGTCGCCTACGCGGGCGACGATCCGGTCGCGCTCGCGAAGGTGCTGACCACGTTCGCGAAGACCGCGCCGGCGCTGAAGATCAAGGCGGCGGTGGTGCAGGGCCGGGCGATCAAGCCGGCCGAGGTCACCGACCTCGCCGCGCTGCCCGGCAAGCCGGAGCTCTACGCGAAGCTCCTCTACGTGCTGCAGGCGCCGATGGTCCAGATCGTCAGCGTCCTCAACGCGGCGCCGCGCGATCTGATGAGTGTTCTTGTCCAGGCAGAGAAAAAGAAATCCGAAACGTCGCAGTCATAAGGTAGGAGCAGAGAGAAATGGCCGAATTGAATCAGCAGCAGGTTGTCGACTACATCAAGGGAATCTCGGTTCTCGAGCTGTCGCAGCTCGTGAAGGCGCTCGAGACGGAGCTCGGCGTGTCGGCGGCGGCGGCGGTCGCGGTGGCGGCGCCGGGCGGCGGCGGCGGCGCGGCGGCGGGCGGCGGCGCGGCCGCGGCGGAAGAGAAGACCGAGTTCACCGCGACCCTGACCGAAGTGGGCACCAACAAGATCAACGTGATCAAGGTGGTCCGCGAAGTCACCAGCCTCGGGCTGAAGGAAGCGAAGGACCTCGTCGAGGGCGCCCCCAAGACCATCAAGGAAGGCATCCCCAAGGACGAGGCCGCGGCGATCGTCAAGAAGTTCGCCGAAGTCGGCGCCAAGGTCGAAGTCAAGTAAAGATGCGCGTCCCGCCGAAGCTGCGTAGCAGCGAAGGCGGACGCGCCTCCAGCTTGTAGCGCCGGACCTTCAGGTCCGGTGTCGAGCCGGGTCGCAAGGCCCGGCTGTACGCATTTGTTCGACCCAGAGGTTTTCACTGCATGTACAGCCTTCCCAAGAACGTCTACCGCGAGCGCATCGACTTCTCGAAAATCAAGACGACGGTTCCGATCCCGAACCTCATCGAGATCCAGAAGAAGTCGTACGAGCGTTTCCTGCAGATGAACCGGCTGCCCTCCGAGCGTGAAGATGCCGGGCTGCAGTCCGTGTTCAAGTCGGTGTTCCCGATCTCGGACTTCCGCGAGAACTCCTCGCTGGAATTCATCGAGTACTCGATCGGGAACTGGGAGTGTAAGTGCGGCCGTCTCTCGGGCCTGCACCACCTGCGGCAGCCCTGTACGAGCTGCGGCCATACGCTGATCGCCGATCCCTACGGCGAGCACGAAGTGCTGTGCCCGCGCTGCGGCAAGCCCAACGACGCGCGCGGCGACATCTGCGACGTCTGCGGCAACACCGTCGGCCTCAAGCTCAAGTACGACGTCGACGAGTGCCAGGAGCGCGGCATGACCTACGCCGTGCCGCTCAAGGTGACGATCCGTCTCGTGGTCTGGAACAAGGACCCCGAGACCGGCGTGAAGACCATCCGCGACATCAAGGAGCAGGAGGTCTACTACGGCGACATCCCCTTGATGACGGACAACGGCACCTTCATCATCAACGGCACCGAGCGCGTCATCGTCTCGCAGCTGCACCGCTCGCCGGGCGCGTTCTTCCACTCGGAAGACAAGACGCTCTACATCGCGCAGATCATTCCGTACCGCGGCTCCTGGGTCGAGTTCGAGTACGACGCGAAGAACCTCCTCTACGTCCGCATCGACCGCAAGCGCAAGTTCCTGGCGACCGTCTTCCTCCGCGCCCTCGGCCTGCGCGGCGCCGACGAGATCATCCGGAGCTTCTACACGGTCGACAAGCTGATCTTCAAGAACGGGACGATGTCCTGGGCGGTCGCCGACAGCCTCGTCGGCATGCGCGCCGCGAAGGAGATCAAGGCGGGCAACGAGACCGTCACCGGCGCCGGCAAGAAGATCAACGCCAACGCCGTGGCCGCGCTGAAGAAGGCCGGCGTGCAGTCGGTCGAAGTGGCCGACGCCGAGCTCGAAGGCGCCTTCGCCGCGACCGACGTCGTCGATCCGTCGACGGGTGAGGTCATCCTCGAGGCCAACGAGCCGCTCGAGCCGCGCGTCATCTCGATGGCGCAGGAGAAGAACGTCGACAAGATCGAGATCTTCTTCCCCGAGAAGGACGACACCGGCAACGTGCTGGCGACGACCCTCAAGAAAGACCCGATCCACACGCACGAGGAAGCGCTCATCGAGATCTACCGCCGTCTGCGTCCGGGCGACCCGCCGACGCTGGACAGCTCGCGCAATCTCTTCGAGAGCATGTTCTTCAACCCGCAGAAGTACGACTTCTCGCGCGTCGGCCGGCTCAAGCTGAACACCAAGCTGAAGCTGAACACGCCGCTCGACGAGAAGATCCTGCACCCGCAGGACTTCTACGAGGTCATCAAGTACCTGCTCAAGCTGCGCAAGTTCCCGGCGAACGTGGACGACATCGATCACCTCGGCAACCGCCGCGTGCGGTCGGTCGGCGAGCTCCTCGAGAACCAGTTCCGCATCGGCCTGGTCCGCATGGAGCGCGCGATCAAGGAAAAGATGTCGGTGTATCAGGAAATGGCGACGGCGATGCCGCACGACCTGATCAACGCCAAGCCGGTCATGGCCGCGATTCGCGAGTTCTTCGGATCCTCGCAGCTGTCGCAGTTCATGGACCAGACCAACCCGCTCTCGGAAGTGACGCACAAGCGTCGTCTTTCGGCACTGGGCCCCGGCGGTCTGTCGCGCGAGCGCGCCGGGTTCGAAGTCCGCGACGTCCACCCGACGCACTACGGCCGCATCTGCCCGATTGAGACGCCTGAAGGTCCGAACATCGGACTGATCTCGTCGCTGTCGTGCTACGCCCGGATCAACGAGTTCGGGTTCATCGAGAGCCCCTACCGCAAGGTCAAGGACGGCCGCGTCGTCGACTACGTGATCATCACGAACGCCGGCGGCAACGCGAAGTACAAGGTCGGCGACATCGTGGAGGCGTCGGACGTCGGCGCCGACAAGGACAAGCCGAGCGACCCGGGCGCCGGCGGCCGCCGCCGCCGCGGCCTCGAGTACGAGCCGTACTCGTACTACCTGTCGGCGTGGGAAGAGGACCAGTACATCATCGCCCAGGCGAACGCCTCGGTCGACGAGAAGGGGAAGTTCACCACCGAGCGCGTCAACGCGCGCCAGGCGGGCAACTTCATCCTGCCGACGAAAGACAAGGTCGACTTCATCGACGTCTCGCCGAAGCAGCTCGTCTCCGTCGCCGCCTCGCTCGTCCCGTTCCTCGAGAACGACGACGCGAACCGCGCGCTGATGGGATCGAACATGCAGCGCCAGGCCGTGCCGCTGCTCAGGGCGCGCGCGCCCTACGTCGGCACCGGCATGGAGTACATCACCGCGCGTGACTCGGGCGCCTGCATCGTCGCGCGCCGCTCGGGCACGGTGGACTACGTCGACTCCCAGCGCATCGTCGTCCGCGTCGAAGGGGAGTCGGAGTCGATGTCGCGCGAAATGGGCGCCGACATCTACCCGATGACGAAGTTCAAGCGGTCGAACCAGAACACGTGCATCAACCAGAAGCCGATCGTCCGCGTGGATCAGAAGGTCCACAAGGGGCAGATCCTGGCCGACGGGCCCTGCACGGAGCTGGGCGAGCTCGCGCTCGGGCGGAACGTGCTCGTCGCGTTCATGCCGTGGCGCGGCTACAACTTCGAGGACGCCATCCTCGTGTCCGAACGCATGGTGAAGGAGGACGCCTACACGTCCATCCACATCGAGGAGTTCGAGATCGAGGCGCGCGACACGAAGCTCGGGCCGGAAGAGATCACCCGCGACATCCCGAACGTCGGCGAGGGCTACCTCGCGGACCTCGACGAGAGCGGCATCATCCGGATCGGCGCTTCGGTCAAGCCGGGCGACATCCTCGTCGGCAAGGTCACGCCGAAGGGCGAGACGCAGCTGACGCCGGAAGAGAAACTGCTGCGCGCGATCTTCGGCGAAAAGGCCGGCGACGTGCGCGACGCCTCCCTCGTCTGCCCCCCGGGCATCGAGGGCATCATCGTCGGCGTGAAGATCTTCTCGAGGAAGGGCATCGAGAAGGACGACCGCGCCAAGGCCATCGAGAACGATGAGCTCGAGATGATGGAGAAGAACCTGCAGGACGAGATCCGCATCCTTCACGACGAAGTGAAGAAGCGCGTGGTCAACATGCTGCAGCGGCAGGAATCGCGCGCCGACCTCTACGACGAACACGGCCGCGAGCGCCTGCTGAAAAAGGGCACGCCGCTCACCGAGGAGGTCCTCCAGGGCCTGCCTTACGAAGCGATCGTGCGCCTCAAGGTCAACGCCGACGACCCGCGGCTCGAGGAAGATCTCCGCGAGCTCGAGGAGCGCACCGAGCGCCAGGTCGAGGTCATCCGCAACCAGTTCGAGGAGAAGAAGGAGAAGGTTCGTCGAGGAGACGAGCTGCCTCCCGGCGTCATCAAGCTGGTCAAGTGCTACGTCGCGATGAAGCGCAAGTTGTCGGTCGGCGACAAGATGGCCGGACGGCACGGCAACAAGGGCGTCATCGCGCGCATCCTGCCCGAAGAGGATATGCCGTATCTGCCGGACGGAAGCCCGGTGGAGATCGTGCTGAACCCGCTCGGCGTTCCCTCGCGTATGAACGTCGGGCAGATCCTCGAGACCCATCTCGGGTGGGCCGCGCACGCGCTCGGCCTCTACTTCGCGACGCCCGTCTTCGACGGCGCGCGCGAAACCGAGATCAAGGACTGGCTGGAGCAGGCCGGGCTGCCGAAGAGCGGCAAGACGCCGCTGTTCGACGGCATGACCGGGATGGAATTCGAGCAGGACGTGACGGTCGGCTACATCTACATGCTGAAGCTGTCGCACCTGGTCGACGACAAGATCCACGCCCGGTCGATCGGACCCTACTCGCTCATCACGCAGCAGCCGCTCGGCGGCAAGGCGCAGTTCGGCGGCCAGCGCTTCGGCGAAATGGAGGTCTGGGCGCTCGAGGCCTACGGCGCGGCGCACATCCTCCAGGAGCTGCTGACGGCGAAGTCGGACGATGTCACGGGCCGGGCGAAGATCTACGAAGCGATCGTCAAGGGCGACGCCTCGTTCCAGCCCGGCCTGCCGGAGTCGTTCAACGTCCTCATCCGCGAGCTGCAGGCGCTGTGCCTCGACGTCGAGCTGATGAAGACGAAGAAGAAGTTGATGGAGCCGGAGGCGCCGGTCGAAGAAACCGCGCCGGCGTTGACCGAAGGATAACTGACAAACATGAGACCATCTTTCGACAATCGTGGTTCGCTGACCACCGACTTCGACGCCATCCGCATCTCGCTCGCGTCCCCGGAGAAGATTCTCTCGTGGTCGCACGGCGAGGTCACCAAGCCGGAAACGATCAACTACCGCACCTTCAAGCCGGAGCGGGACGGGCTCTTCTGCGCGAAGATCTTCGGCCCGGTCACCGACTGGGAGTGCTTGTGCGGCAAGTACAAGCGGATGAAGCACCGCGGCGTCATCTGCGACAAGTGCGGCGTCGAAGTGACGCAGGCCAAGGTCCGGCGCGAGCGCCTCGGCCACATCACGCTGGCCACGCCGGTCAGCCACGTGTGGTTCTTCAAGGGGCTGCCCAGCCGCATCGGCCACCTGCTCGACATCTCGCTGCGTGACCTCGAACGGATCCTCTACTTCGAGGCCTACGTCGTCGTCGAGCCGGGCGATACCGATCTCAAGCCGAATCAGCTGCTGAACGAAGATCAGTTCCGCAAGGCGCGCGAGGACTACGGCCAGAAGTTCCGCGCGCAGATGGGCGCGGAAGCGATCAAGGAGCTGCTGAAGCGAGTCAGCGTCGAGAAGATGGCGGTCGAGCTGCGCGAGAAGATGCGCGGTGAGAACTCCGTCCAGAAGAAGCTGAAGTACGCCAAGCGCCTGAAGGTCGTCGACTCGTTCAGAAAGTCGACCAACCGCCCCGAGTGGATGATCCTGGACGTCATCCCGGTCATTCCGCCCGAGCTGCGTCCTCTCGTTCCGCTGGACGGCGGCCGCTTCGCCACGTCGGACCTGAACGATCTCTACCGCCGCGTCATCAACCGCAACAACCGGTTGAAGAAGCTGATGGAGCTCAAGGCGCCGGATGTCATCATCCGCAACGAAAAGCGCATGCTCCAGGAAGCGGTCGACGCGCTGTTCGACAACGGCCGCCGCGGCCGCGTGCTGCGTGGCGCCAACAACCGTCCGCTCAAGTCACTCAGCGACACGCTGAAGGGCAAGCAGGGGCGCTTCCGTCAGAACCTGCTCGGCAAGCGCGTCGACTACTCGGGCCGTTCGGTCATCGTGGTCGGCCCCGAGCTGAAGCTGCACCAGTGCGGGCTGCCGAAGAAGATGGCGCTCGAGCTGTTCAAGCCGTTCATCTACAACAAGCTCGAAGAGAGAGGTCTCGTCGCCACGATCAAGCAGGCGAAGGAGATGGTCGAGCAGCAGCGGCCGGAAGTGTGGGACATCCTCGAGGAAGTCATCCGCGAGCATCCCGTCCTCCTGAACCGCGCGCCGACGCTCCACCGCCTGGGCATCCAGGCGTTCGAGCCCGTCCTCGTCGAGGGCAAAGCGATCCGGATCCATCCGCTGGTCTGCACGGCGTTCAACGCCGACTTCGACGGCGACCAGATGGCCGTCCACATCCCGCTCGGGCCCGAGGCGCAGATCGAGGCATCCGTCCTGATGATGTCCTCGAACAACATCCTCTCGCCGGCGAGCGGCCAGCCGATCGCGATTCCGTCGCAGGACGTCGTGCTCGGGTGCTACTACCTGACCAAGTCGAAGCCCGGCGCCAAGGGCGAGGGACGCGCGTTCGGCAACCCCGAAGACGTCGTCCTCGCGCTCGAAGCGGGCGAGCTGGAGACGCTGACGCCGATCCGCGTCCGGATCAGCGGCGAGCTGATCGACCTGACCGTCGCGCGCGACGACCAGGGCGTGCAGTACGCCGAGGTCCAGACCGTCGACAACAAGGTGATCAACACCACCGTCGGCCGCGTCATTCTCAACAGCGCGCTGCCGAAGGGCATGCCGTTCGTCAACGGCCTGCTTAAGAAGAAGGGCCTGCAGCAGCTGGTCCAGTACGGCTACCTGCGCTACGGCCTGCAGACCACCGTCGAGATGCTCGACAGCCTGAAGTCGCTCGGGTTCACCTACGCGACGCGTTCGGGCATTTCGATCGGCATCGACGACCTCGTCATCCCGTCGCAGAAGCCGGCCCTCGTCGAGGCGGCGCGCGACGAAGTGATCAAGGTCGAAGGGCAGTATCTCGAGGGCGCGATTACCAACGGCGAGCGCTACAACAAGGTCATCGCCGTGTGGTCGGAAGTCACCGAGAAGATCGCGGACGCGATGTTCGGGGAGATGGAGGAGCTCGATCAGTCGGGCCGCAACTTCAACCCGGTGTACATCATGGCCGACTCCGGCGCGCGAGGCTCGAAGCAGCAGATCCGCCAGCTGGCGGGCATGCGCGGGCTGATGGCCAAGCCGTCGGGCGAAATCATCGAGACGCCGATCACGTCGAACTTCCGTGAAGGCCTCTCGGTGTTGCACTACTTCATCTCGACGCACGGCGCCCGCAAGGGTCTCGCCGACACCGCGCTCAAGACGGCCGACTCGGGCTATCTGACGCGGCGTCTCGTCGACGTGGCGCAGGACGTCATCATCCACGAGATCGACTGCGGGACGATGGACGGCATCGACGCCAAGGCGATCGTGGAGTCGGGCGAGATCATCGAGCCGCTGCGCGAGCGCATCATCGGCCGCGTCACGCTCGAGCGAATCGCCGATCCCTTCACCGGCGAGGTCATCGTCGAAGCCAACGATCAGCTCGACGAAACCACCGCGACGGCGATCCAGGATGCGGGCATCGAGAAGGTCCGGATCCGTTCGGTCCTCACTTGCGCGGCGCGCCGCGGCTGCTGCGCCAAGTGCTACGGCCGCGACCTCGCGACCGGCAAGCTGGTCGAGCTCGGCCTCGCGGTCGGCGTCATCGCGGCGCAGTCGATCGGCGAGCCCGGCACGCAGCTGACGATGAGGACGTTCCACATCGGCGGCACGGCGTCGCGCGTCAACGAGCAGTCGTCGCTCGACGCCAAGCACGCCGGCACCGCCCGCTACCAGGGGCTGCAGGTCGTCGAGACCAAGGCGGCCGCCGGAGCGGGTCCCGACGCCAAGCCGGAGCTGGTCGTGATGAACCGCACCGGGTCCATCGTCATCCAGGACTCGAAGGGTCGCGACCGCGAGCGCTACCCGGTCGTCTACGGCGCGCGCCTCAAGGTGCGCGACGGGGCGCACGTCGAGCAGGGCACCATCCTGGTCGAGTGGGATCCCTACACCTTCTCGATCCTCACCGAGGATGCGGGCACGGTGAAGTACAAGGACCTCGTCGCCGACGTCACCTTCCAGGAGGAAGTGGACGAAGTCACCGGCCTGTCGCGGAAGATCGTCGTCGACAGTCCCGACGAGAAGAAACAGCCGACCATCGAAATCCGCGACAAGGCGGGGAAGGTGGTGCGGAAGTACAACATGCCGTCGCACGCGCACCTCATGGTCGAGGACAACGACCAGGCCTACGCCGGCCAGGTCCTCGCCAAGATTCCGCGCGAGACGACGAAGACCAAGGACATCACCGGCGGTCTGCCGCGCGTGGTCGAGCTGTTCGAGGCGAGGAAGCCGCGCGAGACCGCGGTCATCTCGGAAATCGACGGCACCGTCCGCCATGGCGGCATCGTCAAGGGGCTGCGTAAGATCATCATCGTCCCCGACGAGGGGGGCGGCGAGCCGAGGGAGTACTCGCTGCCGCGCGGCGTCCACGTCAACGTCCAGGAGGGCGACCGCGTCCGCGCGGGCGAGCCGCTCATGGACGGTCCGTCGAACCCGCACGACATCCTCTCGGTCCTTGGCGAGAAGGCGCTGCACAGCTATCTCGTCAACGAAATCCAGGAGGTCTACCGGCTGCAGGGCGTCAACATCAACGACAAGCACATCGAGGTCATCGTCCGTCAGATGATGCGGTGGGTGAAGATCGAGGATGTCGGCGACACCGAGTTCCTCGTCGAGGAGCAGGTCGACCGCTTCCGGTTCATGGAAGAGAACGAGCGGGTGATCGCCGCGGGCGGCCGTCCGGCGCAGGGCCGGCCGCTGCTGCTCGGCATCACCAAGGCGTCGCTCTCGACCGACTCGTTCATCTCGGCCGCCTCCTTCCAGGAGACGACGCGAGTCCTGACCGAGGCGTCCATCTCGGGCAAGATCGACCATCTGCGCGGTCTCAAGGAGAACGTGACGATGGGCCGGCTGATTCCCGCGGGGACGGGCTTCGAGTACTACCGGAACGTGCGGATCCCGGCGGACGAGCCGCCACCGCCGCCGCCGCCGTCACCGGAGGAGCTGGAGCTCGAGCGGGAGATGGAGTACTTCGTCGAGCCTGAGGAAGCTTTCACGCGAGACGAAATCGAGTAACTCTTCTCTCTGTAGCTTCCGCCTTCAGGCGGAATTCGAGGGCGGTGACGCTAACGCGTTGCCGCCCTTTTCTTTTCAAGGTCTGCCCACCGTAGCCCCGAAGGGCGAAGGTGGGTGGTGCTCACGGATCACCGCCTTTTCTCTTGTCTGCCGACGATCTTGAACAGGAGGACAGGAGCTCAAGAGCATCCCGTTTGAGACGAACTCGTTCTGGAATGAGCTCAGGTGCTTCGCGGCTTACTGTCGTAGGACAAATACCGATACGCCGCGTGTCAAGGCTGAGCTAGACTCTGCCGCCGGAGAGAGGGCTTGTGACTGACATCCGCCCGACATCGGGCTGGCAGCCGACGGGTTTGGTCCAGTCCTGGGCCGCCGTGGCTGAAGCCGGGAGTTAGGCGTGGAACGACTGAATAGGAGTTTTCGCAGATGGCAGACTATTCACAGTCAGATGGTCGTAGCGCCAAGCGAGTCGTAGATAGCCTGCTGAGTCAAAAGGGTGCTCCAGAAATCGACGAGGGGCTCGTCATATCTGATCTTGAATCGGATACGGCGGACTTCGTTGAGGAGCAGAGTCTTCTCGCCGAAGTTGGCGTCCCGACACCTGCCGTGCGGCTGGGAGACAATCTGGTGCCGATGGCGTTGTCTCTCCTTGGCGGCGGTACCGGCCTACCATTCTGGGGTTGGACGGGTGGTACGGGCGGGCGGCGGTGGCGGGGCCACCCACTCTTCCACGAGTGGGCGTACTACTACCTTCGGGACCTTGTCGAGAAGCCAGGTCGTCTCCGCCCATTTGAGACGATATCGGGAGAACAGGCGCGCAAGACATTCGCTACCCGTGCGACGGACTTCTTGGCGACGCGGCTCGCGGCGGTTCGAGAGTTCGGTAGCGCGAATAACAGGCGGTGGTCTGCTGTCGCGTTCATCAACATCCTGCAACGAGGAGGCGGCTCTGTGGTCTCCACACCGGGATGCAACTTCAGCGTGTCGACAAACTCAAGCGGGCTCAGGGTCTTCTGGTCGGGTGCATATCGAGTCTCACCGAACTACTTCAGTCATCCCACCACGCCGACGATTGGAGTCCTTCAGTCGGGCAACTATGTGTTCGGCGTCGACGGAGGACCGTACGGCAATCACGTTCAATGGGACCTCCACGCATACGTCAGCCTTCCGGGAAACCCGCACGTCCATCTGAACTATTGAGTCGACATGGATACGGCTCAATACGGTCCATTCGCAAACATCGTTGCGCTCGCGGGCGCCCTTGTCGCCGTCTTCAGCGTCCTGCTTTTGAAGATGCTGGGTGGCCTCAAGCGGTGGACCTGGCTGGCCTCCGATTCACCGCCATTTCTGGTCACAGCAGGAGCCCGCGTGCTCGCGGTTGCCATCATGGCTGCGACGTACGTGACGATTACCCCGGCAAACTACCGGTGGTTCGTTGCAGCTGCTGTTGTAAGCGGAGTGTTGGGGTTCCTCAGCGTCTCTCGTTTCGACCGTCTGAGAAAGTTGCACGTTGTGCCCATTCCACTGGTCAGCCAGGATGGCAGTCCGCTTCGCGACAAAAAAGGCGCGGCGCAGGTTAACAACGTCGTCATCGCCTCTGAGGACACGCTGAGGCCTGAGGCCGCCGCCGCATTGAAGGAAGCGCGTCAGTCTCGGGGCTTGTCCGTCAGGCAATTCATGGCCGGGTATGGCAATCCAGTCAACGATCCTGAGGCCCTGTGGGATCGTGGAATCCTGGCCGACATCAGCAATAGGTTAACCATTTCGCTGATGTATGTCGTTCTCTTGGCAGTATTGACTGTGTTCCTTGCGGCGTTCGTAATCGAGGTGGCGAATAGAGGGCGCGCGTAGCTCAAGGCAGTCGCCTCAGCCTAACCTCGGCATGCAACCGGCGCCGGCGACTAAACCGTGAGCCGGCGCGGCTGATGCCGAACGTTAGCCGGACAAGGGAACCACGGTATGGATCAGGCCGCGAAAGAACACCTACGTGAGGCGCTACTGACTGTGTCGGCGCTGAAAACCTCCATGGAGCACGCTGTTAGGTCCGATCCCGACGCGGTTTGGAAGCATTGGTCGTATCGCGGCTACATGCGGAAGTACAACGACGTCGTTGCCTATGTCAGGACGATAGTACCGATCACCGCTCCGATCGATGTTTACAACCTCGAAGCCGTGCCACACCCAGGTGCTGTGGTGATGCCACAGCAGAAAGGGATGTTTGAGTCGGTTCACGCCAATTTGGCGATTCTTGAGGCTTGGTTGTCAGCCCGACTGGATCTGCCAGCCGAAAAGGTCGAGGGCCTGACGAACTTCTTCTCGGCGAGTCTTCGGAGGGCGATTTTCGACGTGCCTACTCAGGAGCGTGAGATCCAGAACGCGGTCGAGCAACTACTGATCGGTCGCGGCATGACCAAAGGCTTGGACTACGACCGCGAGGTTGGCCGGGTAAAGGTGGCATCAAAGGAAGTGGTACCCGACTTCATCCTGCCGAAGCTTTCACTCGCTGTTGAGGTGAAACTTGCAAAGACCGACTCAAAATCCAAAGCCATCATCGACGAGATCAACGCAGATATCCAAGCCTACGGCCGCGCTTATCCTTACCTTCTCTTCATCGTGTACGACTTGGGTACCATTCGAGACACCGTGGAGTTCACTAGGGACTTGGAGGCTAGGGCTGGCGTTCGGGCGATCGTCGTCAAACACTGAAGGCCGACTAACAGCGGCTGCAGCCTACGGCGCCTAGTGCGACGAGGGGCCGCCGCGGCTGAAACCTGGCGTTGGCCGGATGGAGCGACTGTGTCGGACCTCTGAGAGGAACGGATCGATTGCTCTTACATCCCGTCGCGGCCGCTGACTCATTCGGAACGGCCTACAAGCATCGAGCGTTTCGACTCTTGGTGGACATGAATGGCGTCCTTCGAAAAGTGTGCTGGGTACTGCTCGAACGGGATGGCTCAGTCTCAGTCGGTCTCTCTGATCCAAGTATCGTCATTACGGAGGTCGGCACAGCTCACGCCGATCTGGCGGGTCGAATGTCAGAGACTCCCGATGCTCCCAATCAGGAGGTTACTGTCTCAGCGAGGACAGGCCCGTACGTCACGCTGCACCGTTCCGGCGTCTGCCATGTTCGCGCCGGTCGTGAGACCCCGCTAGTGCAACTCGACTACGGGGCGTGGCACCCTCCGACGGAGCCGTTCGAGTGGCTGCACCTGTTTACCTCGCCGCTCGCTGCGCTACCAGCAACCGGCAAGGCTAAGGAGCGCGACGCGGTACTGGCGGCGACTGACCCGAGTATTTCGCTTGGCATCAGAGTCGACGTGTTACCGCGTCCGACCAACGACGAGTACCCGCTTCTCCCTGGTGGGTATCACACAGCAATCGGCGTTGCCCCGGCGTACGCAGTCCGGCTGACGTCGTTTGCCCACCCCGCCGTACAGCCGCGTATTATGGTGAGGGTACCGCCCTCGAACGATTGCAGCGATGAAGGCTGACACGATGCGGAGGAGATCGCCGGCCAACAATGCGCTGGAGCCGTCGGCGCGGGCGTAATCCAGAGCGCCGCGGTTCAGCGCCGACGTTAGGCCGACGTCCCGAGTCCGAGCCGTCAAGCAGATCATGTCCGTTCCTCCGGAGATTCTCTTCCATCGACGTGTCTGCCAGCGGTACCCAGACGGGCTGGCCGATATCGATGATCCTCAGGTCGCCCATCGTTGGGACCTTACGCCCGGCGAGGCGTCTGTGTTCAAAGTCGCGCGAGATGCGTTGAATGGAGCCCTAGCCAATGCACAGTTGAACCCGCATCATCACCGATGCGGCCCCCTGTACTTCAACTACATGCAGGTCGACACGGCTACTGCAGCCGCGTTCGATGGAGACAGCTACTCCTTCATCGGAATGTCTGTCCCCATGGCAAAAGACATTATTCGTATGACCGATCGTCTTCGAGACTCTGTTGACATCTGGAATGCCTTGGGCCTGACAGCTGATCGAAGCGACTCAAATTCGCTCCAGTTCCTCTTGGCGTTCTTCGCGATCCTGTTCGTCGCCAGTCATGAGTACTCCCACCACGTATTGGGTCATATCGCGACGGACTTGCCCGCTGACGATCCACGTGCCGCGTCTCTGCGCGGACACCTTCAGTCCCAAACGCGTGAACTCGCGGCAGACGGCTATGCCGCCATGCACCTGTTGCAGCACGTCATCTCCGGTGACTTCCGAGCGCAGACGATCGCGTTACTCGGTCTGGAAACGTGCGCCGAGCTCGATTGTGATCGCATCCTCTTTCTGCTCATCTTGGTCGCTGTGGCGGCGACGTGGTACCGCAATGCCCCAGAATTGCTGGACGCCGAAGACGTCTACCTGCTGACGCATCCGCCGCGTGCCATGCGCCTGAGCGCGTACATGGAGCACGCCGGAGTGTGGTCTCGCGCATTTCGGCCGTCTCTCAATGGAACGATCGACGGGCAGACCTTTGCAAACCTCATGTACGTAACCGGGTTGGCTGTTTCTTCGCGTCCAGAACACGCAGATTCACGGCTGCAGAACGCGTTCATGCGCTCAACAGAGGGGCAGGAGTACTCTCGGCAGCTGCTGGACAACCTGAAACTGCACAAGTCCATGATGGGTAGGTAACGAAGCCAGTTGTGAACTTCTGCGCTTACTTCCGAGGCCGTAACTTCGATTTACGGCCTAACATCGACTTGCAGCCGACGGCGGTCAATGAAATGCTGAAGGCCGCCGCGGCTGAAGCCGGGCGTTAGCCCGACGGCCTTTAGGAGAGGATAGTTGCTTACTCGAGGTTGCCTCATCTTAGCGGTAACTCTTCTTGTCATCCCAATGTCCCTAATCGGCGCCCCAACTGTTGTCGTTTCCAGAGGCACGCTCGTTTCTGTCGCACCTACCCGCGACGGTGTCGTCATCGCGGCCGACAGTCGTTCAACTATCGGAAACCGGTATTGCGACCAGACCTTTAAGCTTGTAGAGACGTCGCTACCGAAACCAACGGTTGTTGCCGTACCGGGCATTGGAATCGTCTACTCCAGGCCTCCCGCTGGAACAACCGATCTGTGTTCTTGGATCAAGACTGCGAAACGGGTCATGGACATCGAGCTCTTCGCAAAACAATGGCTAGAAGCCCACCCGCAGGACTTGTCCTCAGAGCTCATCGTTCGCCTCGGAGCAGAATCCTTGTCGCAGGTGCGCGAACTGGTGAAGGTCAGTCCAGACGCTCCAAGAGCTTATGCGGGCAACAATCTCTACACTATCGCTGTTGCGAGTTACGACAGGGCTTCGCGCACAGCGCGCATTGCCGGTGTCGGCGCTCGCTTTAGTCCTTCGAGCGGTGCTCCAGAGATCACCGACCACATGTTGTGGCAGTTTCAGCCAACTGATCGCGGTGAAGTCATCAATCTCGGGCTGTTTGACTACGTCACCGATCACGTTCTTCGCGAGGGCCGAGCGTTCGCGGCAGATTACATTGCGTTTCGGCCTGGGAATCGGCTCGTGCGAGAGATTTCGTCAGATGAAGCCGTGTCAGCGCTATCCAATCTAATGGACGCAGCCACTCGTACGACGCGGATGGTTCCGACGCCAGGTGGCGTTGGCATTGGAGGCCCCACCGACATTCTCTTGCTGGGAACTGACAGATCACCGAGGCGTATACTTTGGAAAGCTCGATAGGTTGTTCACACCCGCTGGCGGGCTAACACGGCTTGCAGCGACGGCCCGCGCAGCGACAGCGACGCGGGCCGCGGCTGAAGCCTGAGCGTTAGGCGCGCACGAAAGGCTCCTAGTATTATCGCGCGGTGCCTACAGTCCGCGAAGCCAACGGGCTCACTGAGATCGTCTGCAATTCCGCGCTCGAGTTCGTGTCAGTCCTCGATCCGCTGACCGGCCCGTTCGGAAACCCGCCCGCGGAGCCGACTTACATCTTTCGAGGTGTTTCGTCCGAGTTGCACGGACTACTTCCCTCGGCTTACAGATCCTCGTCGAACCTACTCCTCTATGATAAGTGGCTCCCACCGCCGCTGCCAACTGTCGCAGACCAGTGTCACGCTGAACTCACAACGTTACGGCGTTTTTTCGACGTTGCAGCCGGTCACGGCGTACGCCTTCCGGAGGACTCACAGTCCCTTCGTTCGAAGCTTGACGAGTGGGATATGCGCTTCCAACGCGCAACGACTGAAGTGCCCTTGGTTTGGCCGCCGTCGGAGTTCCTTTCACTGATAGCTCTCGCACAACATTATGGCGTTCCGACGCGCGCTCTTGATTGGTCATGGAGTCCTCTTGTTGCCGCATATTTTGCCGCACGAGGCGCAATAGTGGCCGCCCGCTCCGAATATATCGCCGTATGGGTGTTCAGCTACTTCACCCAGGTATTCGACCGAATGGTTGCGTTTCCGCATCCTGGCGAGCGTCCGCTGCTGCTTTATACAGCACCCGGCGCTGAGAATGACAATCTTCGAGCACAACGAGGTCTTTTCATGCTTCAGGTGCACCGCATCGCAGATCCGAGATCTCCGTTCAAGCCGTCTACGTACGACATCCTCCTACCCGATACGGTTCCGACGATGCGCGACATTTACCCATTGGTCAGGCGAGTCCTTGTTTCGTCAGCGCATGCCGAAAACATTCTCCGGTGCCTCGCAAGTGCTGGTGTGTCTGGCGGCAGCGTTTTTCCAGGTCTGTGGGGGGTCGCCCGTGAGATCGAGGAAGGGCAATGGCTCGCCAATGTCAAGTCACCGATCGAACTGTCACCGCTCGCTGAGCGCCTGGAGAATGAAATGTTGGCACTCCGCAAGAAATAGCGGCGCCTAATTCCGCACAGGAGCTGACGAGGGGCGGTCCGTTGGCCCGCCGGACGATTTGGCTCGGCTATCTCCGAGTTTCACGGCGGACTCCGCGCAAACGCGTCGATCAACATGCGGCGGAGCGGCGTGCGCTTATGGCATCAGAGGCCATTACTTTTGCTGACGCCAAGTTCATGTTGGTGATGCTCGGCCGTCGTGAACTTCGTCGATGAAAAATAGATGCTGGCTAAACACCCAAATGGATCCGGCGCGCAATGGACTGTGTTCGCGTGCGGCTCATTTGGCACGCTCGTGCTTATGAACGGCACCGGGTCCATCGTCATCCAGGACTCGAAGGGCCGCGACCGCGAGCGCTACCCGGTCGTCTACGGCGCGCGCCTCAAGGTGCGCGACGGGGCGCACGTCGAGCAGGGCACCATCCTGGTCGAGTGGGATCCCTACACCTTCTCGATCCTCACCGAGGATGCGGGCACGGTGAAGTACAAGGACCTCGTGTCCGACGTCACCTTCCAGGAGGAAGTGGACGAAGTCACGGGTCTGTCGCGGAAGATCGTGGTCGATTCGCCGGACGAGAAGAAGCAGCCGACGATCGAAATCCGCGACAAGGCGGGCAAGGTCATCCGGAAGTACAACATGCCGTCGCACGCGCGGCGGCATCGTCAAGGGCCTGCGCAAGATCATCATCGTCCCTGACGAGGGGGGCGGCCAGCCGAGAGAGTACTCGCTGCCGCGCGGCGTCCACGTCAACGTGCAGGAAGCGACCGCGTCCGCGCGGGCGAGCCGCTCATGGACGGTCCGTCCAACCCGCACGACATCCTGTCGGTCCTTGGCGAGAAGGCGCTGCATCGCTATCTCGTCAACGAAATCCAGGAGGTGTACCGGCTGCAGGGCGTCAAGATCAACGACCCTTCGACTCGATGTTGGCCGCGGCCAACATCTCGCTCAGGACAGGCAAGCACATCGAGGTCATCGTCTGCCAGATGATGCGGTGGGTGAAGATCGAGGATGTCGGCGACACCGAGTTCCGCGCGCAGAGCGGAGCGGGGCGAAGGGGCCCCCGCGAGCGACTGCGCCAGGCGGGGTGCAGGGGTCCCCGCCGATCTGAACAAAGAGGAGCTGGTGGACCGCTTCCGGTTCATGGAAGAGAACGAGCGCGTGATCGCCGCGGGCGGACGTCCGGCGCAGGGCCGGCCGCTGCTGCTCGGCATCACCAAGGCGTCGCTCTCGACCGACTCCTTCATCTCAGCTTGCGCGCCGTAGCTCGGGAGAGTCAAGAGCGAAGGCGGGCGGCGTCGTTCCAGGAGACGACGCGGGTGCTGACCGAGGCGTCCATCTCGGGCAAGATCGACCATCTGCCCGGTCTCAAAGAGAACGTGACGATGGGCCGGCTGATGCCGGCGGGGACCGGGTTCGAGTAGTACCGGAACGTACGGATCCCGGCGGACGAGCCGCCACCGCCGACGCCGCCGTCACCCGTGGAGCTGGAGCGGGAGATGACGTACTTCGCGGAGCCGGAGGAGGCGTTCACGAGTGACGAGAGGGCAAGATGGCTGATGCCTCGGCACCGCCGCCTCTTTCTTCGCGCCGTCGGAGATCGTGAACAGGACGTTAGGACTCTTTTCCGCCGAACTGTGCTTGGTACGAGTTCCTTTTGGACCACAGGCGTAGGACAAACGCTGATGCCTGTCCCGATACAGCTGAGCTAGACTCCGATATTCTTGGGCGGCGAGGTTGGAGCACGAAACCAGCCCCATAAAGGTAGAAGCGGCATTCAGGTTAGGGCGCGAACACTGGAATTGCTCCCGGGCTCCCGGAGATTCCCAAGAGGCGGAATGTTACTGACGTGAGTCCGGACGTCAAATGTTTGAGTGGCGTTTCGAGTGAGGCCGTGCGAGGCATGCAATGAGAAGAATTTGGTTTCTGGACGACTCCGACTTCGAGGTTGAGGCATTCCGGGAAGTATTTGATGGGTCCTTCGTGGTTCACACGGCACTCGATGCTCGCGAATTCCATGAGACGCCGTCGCCGAACCTCATCCTGCTCGACCTGTACTTTCGAGAACCACACGAGCGGGGTTCTGGTGAGAATTTGGATCCAACAAGAGAGTGGTCCAGCGACGCTCCAGTTCGTCGAGTACTGCCGCAGGCTACGCGCGTGAAGCGAGCGACGGACGCCATTCGCGAAACTCTACGGAAGTTCGACGCCGCAAATGAAGGCGTCGATCAAATGGCGGAAGTGGCCGACCTCAGACAGCATGCTGAGGATCTCCTCGACAATGTACTTCAGGAACTGAACGAACGGCCGGCCGGCGGTCTCCGAGTCATACAGGCAATGCAAGCGAAACATCACGGTATACCCGTGGCGTTCCTGTCCCGCAAGTGCCAAAGAGAAGACGTCGATCAGTGTCGCTCAGCTGGCGCCATCGCAGTTCTGCTGAAACCTCCCTTGTCGCCATTCGGTCCGACAAAGAGCGTGAGAGCAAGAGACGGATGGTTGGCGGTTAAGAACAACGCTATAGAGATCTTTAACGACCTGATGGATGGCCACAAATCAACCTGGTTATCAGCAGCCACCAGATTTCGCGTTGCCCCTTGACCCGATATCCGTTCGGGAGGGAAGACACCACGGGCTCCCCGAAGGGATTGCTTGGGGCCGCGGGCGAGCCATTGAACTCTCGGGAGAGTGGGCAGTCAGCAATAGTCGACGGATCGGGCCCTCATTAACCCGAGATCTAGCGGAGACGCGATGCCACTGAGCAGACGATTCGAGATCGGCTTCTTAGTCACTCAAAACGCGAACGAGCACCTGTTCTTGTCCGTCTCTGAAGGCTTTGAGCATGGACCAGGAATCCAGCGCGACGGCATCAGTGATCCCCGCATGACCGACCCACACTCGGTTGCGGCGGTTGTAAATCGATTCGGCATGGACGGGCGATCGTGGAGGAGTTTCTCTCCCACCACCAATGCTTACGTTCAGCGGGCTGGGACATGGACCCTGTACCATCATTTGAAGCGCTTCCATCAGCGTCATGGCTCACGTTGGAGAATCGCGGGAGTTCAAAGCAATGGCGACTTGACGATGAACTTCTGGCACATTGCCTTTATCAACCGAGCTTCAGACGCGCCCTCCAGTAGCCTGTGCGGTCTCCGCACTCAGGGAGATCCCCAGGAACCGATTACTCGGAGGACCTATCGTTGCCTAGTCAAATGGTCTGACCGCGCTGCGGCGCTTCGTGGTCTCAGATACGAGTTTCTTGATCTTGCGTTCGAACCTCTTGCGGACGAGCGATGGATGGTGAAATTCAGTAACCAGGATGTCTCAGACAGAAACAGTGTATGGCTGGCGAAGTTGTCAGACTACAACGCGTCTGTCCGCGACATTGGGCCCTTTCTTGAATTTGCTCTGTCAGGGAAGCCTATCGTAGAGAATGGGTTTGAAATCACTCTCGCCAATTCAATCGATCGCTTCGAGGATGTACGCCACGTATTCAATCTGCCGTCAGTGAGAGCGACAGGTCATTTCGACGGATACGACGTCACGGCAGTCAATCTTGGCGAATTTCAACTGTACCACAATGTCAATGAACGGCGCGCAGCGCTGGCTTCGCCAGTAGTGATCGATCTAAAGATCGGCAAGTTTGCCACGACCCGTTGGGAAGATGTTAGAGACAGATTGAAACAGCGCCATTATCGAGAGACTCTTGAATCGCCAACAAGACGCGGGCAATTCCGACGCTATTCAGAACATGCAGTGGAAATTTTCTTTCCACACAATGTATATCCTTTCGGCGTCTTAGGCCTGAGGCCGTCAGAAGCAGATCCTGATCATGGGAGAGATATTGTGGGCCTTTCGTCCGGCGGCCTATCCGGAAGAGTGGGGAACACACTGGAAGGCACGACGCAAATCATGTTTGATTTTTTCGGTTGTACGGATGCTGTAGTGCTGGACGAGGGTTACGACGTCTTTTCGCTGACGAACCCATTCGTGGGAGGGGAATTCATGTACTCGAACGACGAACTGCTTCGGCGTGTTCTGTCATTTACGAAACATCGGGTCGACGAGGATGCCGCAGATGCTGCCAAGACTGCCTCCAGGTACGCGTTGGGCGGGCAGATGCGAGAGTGGCCGTTGAATCGTCAGTTGCTGGCTGAGCTGGACGACGACTTCGGCAGAATTGGCGACGTCGAGTTCGCAGACGTGATAACGGTTCCTCCAAACCGATCCCAGATGAGAAGCGTCTTGATTCTGGCTGTCGAGGAGGGTCGGCTCAATCGACCGCAAACCGAGTAGACGAGTGACAATCGGAGACAGGTATCGGTGGCTGAAGGTGTGAGAGCTACGAGCCGCCTCGGTAGCTCTGTAGCTGTGTCGCAATAGACCAGAAAACAATGAAGAGCCTCGTTTTTGACTTTGGAAATGTGGTTGCGTTCTTTGACCATAAGAGAGCATGCCGTCAGCTTGCGGACCTGTCTTCGGGTTACGTTAATGAGGACGAGGTGTTTGAAGCGGTGTTTCGATCAACCCTAGAGCGCGATTTTGATTGCGGCTACTTAACTGCAGTGGAATTTGTCGAGGAGCTCCGGAAGTTATTCAGGCTGACTTCTTCAGACAACGACATCATTGCCGCATGGTCCGATATTTTTTTGGGTAATGACGAGGTCTTGTCGCTTCTCCCTCGCTTGCAGACGGGTCTTATTAGGCTGGTACTTGCAAGCAATACAAATGAGCTGCACTACAGGTGGGTCACGCAACAATTCCCGGAGCACTTGGCCTGCTTTGATGCGTCAGTCCTTTCCTTCCAAGTGGGTAGTCGGAAGCCAGAGCGGCAGTTTTTTCAAGCGTGCGTTGCTGCGTCATTGGTGAGTCCGGAGGAATGTCTATTCGTCGACGATAGGCAAGACTTTGTGGAAGCAGCCCGTAGCCTCGGAATGAGGGGAATGGTTTATGTGCCCGGTCGCACGCTGCTCGATGATCTGGCGACGCAAGGTGTGAAGGTTGTTTGAAAGGGACGCTCGATAGGTCCCTAGAAGGGGCAGCCGTTATGCAGATGACCGATGAAGAATTCAAATCGTTAGATCTCTTGCGCGAAGCGGCGTGGCGTAGCTTTGACGCTCGCCGAGCGTACGAGTGGAAGCTGTCGTTTGGTCTTTGGACGGCTCTCGCCCTCACTGCCGGCGCATTGATCTCGCGCGAGCCGGCGAAAGTGCTTCACGCGAACTGGTCAGCCCTCGTCTGTACGATCGCTGGGGCAGCGGTCGTGGTTGTGGTTCACATGTGGTGGACGCACAACTGTAGGCTTCGAAACGATCGGGATCGTCGGTTGTCATATTTGTTCGAGGAGCGGATGTGTGCCGGCGTCGGTGTTGACTGGGAGGAAGTGCTTAAGATCTTTCCTGTCGCTCTTGCGCGGCAACAACGCTCAGACGAGAGCCTTCGATTTACGCTTCGCAACTACTGGCATTTCAGTCACATAGCCATCACATTTGTGTTGGCCGTCGCGACTATTCTCGCCATGTTGGCCAGCATCATGGCCCCAGACGCCTCGGCCTCTAAGCCTTAGGCTTTGAGGCTGCGTCTTCGCCCGCTGATGGCACACAGCCAGAAAGCGTTGGAAGCCCAAATCGTGCGACCAGCTAGATGAGTTCGGGCGGCCTGGCCTGCCAGGCCGCGATCTCCGGCGACCGCGTCGGTCACGCTGCTGATGAACTCCGGCGACACTTCCAGCGCAGGCGTGGATCGAGTGGTCACGCGCGCGGGGATCGAATGATCACGCAGGGCAATCGTCGGCACGACGCCGTCGGAAGACTCGGCGCGATCGCAGGCGAAGGCCGTCGCAGGCTCCCGGACGTCAGCGCACCTGTTGACGGCCGAGACGCACTGGGGAGAATCGAGCGCAACGGGAATAACGAGTTCCCGGACGGGACGACAGACTAGGACGCGCACGCCAAAAGACATGCGGAAGGGAAGACGGGATAACCCCTCAACGGGAACATGCGACCCGCGCCAGATCGGAAGAGCCAGCGGCGGATTGATGGATCGGGGCGCAGGCATGGAAAACGCTCGCCAGTACGTCTAGTGACGTCGCGAGGAAGAAGAATGCCGATGCGACAACGGAAATCCGTATCGCGTCATAGAAAACTTTCGCCTCGCTGTCCGAGAAAGATGACGCGTCGGACTCGAGAACTGCGTGAACGAAGGATCGAATGGTCGCGTCGACCCATAGCGCCCCCGACGCGCCCTCGAACACCGGCGCGTCCACCAGTAATGCCGTCGCGTCCACCGAGAACGTCGGCGTGTCCGCGAAAAATGCCGGCGCGACAGTCAAAAATGCTTGTGCGAGCGGGAGGAATGGTGCCTGAACGGACCATAGTGCGCTCGCGACGGACCGGAGCAGTGGCGCGTCCTTTCGGAGCGCCCAGTGGTCGGTCCGAAGAGCAGGCGCGTCGAGGAAAAGTCACGTCTGCGCGCGAGAGAGTGAGCAGGCGTCGAAGAGAAGTGCCCCCGCACCCAAGAAAAGTGGTCTCTAAACAAAGAATAAAGGTGGCGACGCTACGGAAAAATGGATTAGTACACCGGCAGTAAGATCGGAACGTGTCAAAGCTCAAGGTGCAGTGCTTCGCGATGTCGCTGGACGGTTTCAGCGCCGGCTCCGATCAGAACCTCGACAACCCGCTCGGCGTCGGCGGGCTCGCGTTGATGGAATGGTTCTTCGCCACGCGCACCTGGCGGCGGATGCACGGCCAGGCGGATGGCGAGGACGGCGTCGACGAGAAGATGGCGGCGCGCAGCTTCGAGAACATCGGCGCATGGCTCCTCGGCCGCAACATGTTCGGACCGGTGCGCGGCCCCTGGCCCGACGAGAGCTGGCGCGGCTGGTGGGGCGACGAACCGCCGTATCACGTGCCGGCGTTCGTCTTGACCCATCACCCGCGGCCCCCGCTCGCGATGCAAGGCGGAACCACCTTCCACTTCGTGACAGGCGGCATACAGGAGGCGCTGCGTCTCGCGAAGGACGCCGCCGGCGGCAAGGACATCCGCCTTGGTGGCGGCGTCGCGACGGTCCGTCAGTATCTCGAGGCGCAACTGATCGACGAAATGCATCTGGCAGTCCGGCCGGTCCTGCTCGGACGCGGCGAGCACCTGCTCGCCGGACTCGATCTGCCCGCGCTCGGCTACGAAGTCGCCGAAGTCGCAACCGGCGAACGCGCCACCCACGTCGTCATTCGTCGTGGAGGACCGCGAGCGCCTGCTATTTGATGCCTCGCGGGGAGCCGAAGGAACGCCCCACATGACGCAGTTTCTCGTGCTACTGGTGATGGCGATTGTCCTGGCGACAGTGGGCGGTCTTGGTTTCCTCTGGCTCTGGCGTCAGCGCGGCCGTCGGCAGCTGACGCTCGCCAGGAAAGCGATCACCTTGCTCGTGTTGCTGGGGAGCATACTGGTGCTCTCGTTGGCCGGTGCCGCGTTTTGGCGGCTCTCGCTCGAGCGACCCAACCAGACGGTTACCATCGAGGACCTTCGGATTCTGGACCGGGCGGATGCGCTCCTGAAGGACGAACTCGCGTGGAACCGGAACGATGACCGGGACTGTTCTGAGGACAGCGCCACTGGCAAGTGGAGTCTCTTCTGCGCGCTCGAAACTGCCTGTACTGAAGTGTTGGGAGAGTACGACCATCGCAGGGCCGCGCTTCAGGAGGTTCGGTTCGTCGTCGAGGAGGCAACCCGGGGAATGGAGTTCGAGCATCGACTGATGGATTTCAACAACCTGCCCGGAACACGTTTTGACGACGTCAAGCGAGTGCTACGCATGTCGAGGGAGCGCGTAGCCGCGCGGCTGAAGTAGCCAGAGCCGTGATGCCGCCCAACGACGAGATGAACCTGACAAGGTCCCTAGCCAGGAACCGCGGCCCTTGCAGGTTTATCTCGGTGTTAGGCAGAGTCCGGCCAAAGTCGTAGAATCAGCCCAAGGAGCAGAACATGCGCTGGCAGGATCATATTGTCGCCACGGCAGACACGCTCCATGGCTGGCCTCGCTTTCGCGGGACCCGCATCCCGGTGACGGTTGTGCTGGATAACCTCGCCGCCGGTGCAGCGCCGGAGGAATTGTTCGCCGATTATCCGGGTTTGCCGAAGGAGGCGATCGCGGCGGCGCTGGCTTATGCCGCAGATCTCTCGCGGGACACCATCGTCGAGATCTCCGCTTAGTGGTGGCGGCTGTCAAGCTCGACGAGAACATGCCCGACAGCGTCGCGGCCATTCTCCGGGCTGCCGGCCACGACGTCGCGCTCGCGCGTGATCAGAATCTGACCGGATCGGCTGACGATCATCTTCTCGCCGTAGTCGCTCGCGAGAGCCGTGCGTTGGTCACCCTCGATCGCGACTTCACGAATATTTTGCGACATCCTCCCGCAGATGCGGCCGGCATCGTTGTGTTTCGACTCCACAACCAGACGCTTCCGCTGATTCGTCGGTTGGCTCATGCTCTCGCGCTTCGGCTCCAACTGGAGTCGCCGGTTCACCGTTTGTGGATCTTCGATGAATCCCGCTTGCGGATCTGGCCCAGGGGACCTGCCTAACACCGCTTGCAGCCGACGGCGGCGACTGCGATCATGACGCCGCCGGGGCTGCAGCGGGACGTCAGACAGACAACCGCTATTTCGTACGCGGGGTATGTGCGAGGCGAGAATGCATCTTCGAGTTCCATCCGGCCTGATCGCCGCCACCGTCATCCTGCTTGTGCACCTGGTTTCACCCCTGGGAGCCGCGCAAACCTCGCCCCCAGCACGGCCCGATCTCCTTGTCGCCAGTGATGGACATGCAGCCGTCGCCGCTCCTGCCACCGAACCATCGCTTCCGAGAGACGGCGCAAACGTCAGAGCACCGTCCGGAAACGACGTCGTCTCCCGTGTGCTACATTCGGAAACTCGATCGCCGGAGACGGTGGCTCGACCACGGAACGTGGAGAAACCGAGTGTCATGAGTTCACTTGAGCGAGCCATCGAAATCGCTGCACAGGCCCATCGTGGCCAAACGGACAAAGGCGGCGAGCCCTACATCCTCCACCCCATCCGGGTCATGCTTCGCATGTCTACTCCGGAAGAGAGGATAGTTGCCGTGCTCCACGACGTAGTCGAAGATTCGAGTTGGACCGTTGATGCACTGGCGAACGAAGGGTTCTCTCCTTCGGTGCTGAAAGCGCTTGAAGCACTCACGAAACTCGCAGGCGAAGATCGAATGAGCGCGGCTCGGCGTGCCGCCGCAAATCCTTTGGCCAGGGCGGTCAAACTCGCCGATAACGCAGAGAACTCCGACTTGAGCCGCATCCCCAATCCCTCTGCCAAAGACCTGGAGCGCCTGGAACAGTATCGTGAGGTCCGCTTGATACTGGAGCAGTCGGGCCCGGCCTGACAAACCGGGATCACCAAGGCGGCCGCGGCAGACTCTCGCACACCATGATCACTTCCAATCGCAAGCCTCAGGTCTGCGTACTCGGCAGCGCTGAGCCTGGATCGCGGGCCTACGAGCTTGCCGGCGAGGCCGGCGAAGCATTGGCGAGGCTCGGAATTACCGTCGTGAGCGGATGCGGCAGTCCCGCAACCGAGGTGGCCGCCGAGCGCGCGATCCAGGCGAGTGGTCTCGTGCTGAGCATCGTGCCGCCAGACGAGATGCCTCCACCCGAATGGCCGGCCACTATCGTTCTCCCGTGCGGGATGGGAGACGCCCGCAACCTCTTGATGGCTCTCGCCGGCGATGCCTGCATCGTCATCGGCGGCCGTGCCGGCACCAAGTCGGAGGTTCACCTGGCCTGGCTGCACCGGCGGCCGTTGCTTCCGCTGATTGGTTGCGGCGGCTGGTCTGACGAACTGCCGTCCAACCCTCCCGACGAGCGCGCGAACTCCCAGATCCTCCCGTGGGGCTCGATCGCTGAATTACAAGCAAACCTTCGCACTCTCGGGCTAGTCAGAGGTGCGCCCCAAACATGAAATGGGCTCTCGCTCTCGGCGCCTCGATCCTCCGTCTGGCGACCCGTGCACAACCAGCCGCACAAGTATAGTGAGACACTCGATGAACGCAGGAGGCGCCTTGGACCGGATCCGGAAGGCCTTAGGAGCGCTGTTCGCTGTTCTCGGCGTGTATTACTGCGCCCTTGGCGTCTTCACCCTGGCCCGGCTGCCCGTCGTGACGAGGCAATGGGTCGAGCGGAGCGGCGACCCCGAGTTCAAGTACGACTACGGTCTCTTCCTGATGTTCAGCGCTCTCGGGGCAGCATCAATCGCCGCCCTGGGGTGTCGGACGGTTGTGAAGGGTCTGGCGACGGCACGTAGCCGGCACGTCTCGTGGCTTGGGCCGGCAATCGCCGCACTGCCGCTGCACTGGTTCTGGTTTCTGTACCGAAGCATCGGCGGCGGAGTGCTCGATCGCGAAGGTCAGATGGCCGCCCAACGCAGTACCGCGATCCAGTTCGGCATCGTGTGTATCGGTTACATCGTCTTGTGGCTGATCAACCGTCGGCCGCGTCCGAACGGACGCGTCAGGGGCCGCTGCGGGTGGGCCGCAGACGCTAGACGCGCATGAAAGCATTCGTCGTCGCCAGATACGGCAAGGATGGCCTTCGTGCTGCCGAAGTCGCGCAGCCCAGCGTAGGGCCAAGTGATGTTTTGGTCCGAGTGAGTGCGGCCAGCATCAACCCGCTGGACAAAATGATCCGCGACGGAGAGTTCAAGCGCCTCCTGAACTACAAGCCGCCATTCGTACTCGGACACGACGTCGCCGGCGTGGTGACTCAGATCGGGTCCAACGTCCGGGACTACAGGGTTGGCGATGAGATCTACGCCAGGCCGCGGGACTTGCGGATCGGTACTTTCGCGGAGTACATCGCGATCGATCACGCTGACGTCGCCCTCAGGCCGCGCTCGCTGACGATGGAAGAGTCCGCAGCTGTGCCGCTCGTGGCACTCGCCGCATGGCAAGCACTGGTCGAACTCGCGCAGGTCAAGACCGGGCAAAGGGTTCTCGTCCACGCTGGGGCCGGGGGGCTGGGCTCCACCGTTATCCAGCTGGCCAGGCATTTGGGCGCGTACGTCGCCACGACGGCGCACGGCAGCGACGAGGCAAGGCTGCGCGACCTCGGCGCGGACGAAGTCATCGATTATTCGAAGACAGACTTCGCCAGCGTGCTGTCTGGCTACGATGTCGTACTCGATTCGCGTGGTGGCGACAACCTTATCAAGTCCTTGAACGTGCTCAAACGCGGAGGCCTGGCGATCAGCGTGGTTGGTCCGCCCGACGCTGCGTTCGCCAACCAGATCGGCCGGCCGTTGCTGAAGCCTGTGTTGATGTTGATGAGCGCGAAGGTTCGCTCGCGGGCCAGAAAACTGGGCGTGCGCTATTCCTTCTTCTTCATGAGAGCCAGCGGGGCGCACCTGAAGACGCTGGCCACTCTTTACGATGCAGGTATCCTGCACCCCGTTCTCGACCGCACATTCCCATTCGACGAGACGCTTGATGCGATGGCGTATGTCGAACAGGGGCGCGCGAAGGGGAAGATCGTCGTGAAAATGGCGCCAGCGGACCTCACGCCGTGACTTCTCGCAACGAAGAAAAAAGGTGTCGGCGCTGCGGGAAAATGGATCGCGGCTATTTCACTTCGACGATGACGACGCGCGATTCCGTCGGGCCGATGATGCGACCCTGGTGTTCGCGCCACTCCAGCCAGCGGACGTCGCCCACCTTGTTGCTCACTCGCGCGAGACCGCCAGGAAACGATGTCGTCTCAACCTCGCTGTCCGACAGTGAGACGCTCACGCCACGAATGTGACGATGGCGCGGCTCGGAACTCCCGGCCGGCGCGCGGCTTTCGAGCACACGCACGTACTTGTTCTCGAAGACGAGCTTGACGCTGTCCTTGAGGAGTTGAACCGGATCGAGCGGCCCCAGCGACGAGAGCGACTTGCCGGCTTCTGGCGCAGGCGGGTTCGGCTGCAGTTCGATGCGGATCACGTGCTGATCGGTCGCTCCCACATTGCGCACTTCGTGCGTGACGGGATCGGCCCAACGGATCTCTCCAAAAGCCGTGTGGCTCCGCGACGGCTTGCCGTCAGGAACGGTCTTCGTTTCGTTCTCATACGCGCTGAGCGCCACCGTCAGGCCGGCGGGGTGACTGTGCGCAGATTCGAATCCGCCCGGCGGCGCGCGAATGTCGAGCACACGCACGAACGGGTTGTCGACGATCACCTTCTGATTGACCGGCGTCTGCGCTTGAACGGCCAATGCGGGCGCCAGCACGAGTAGGGCAATGCGTTGAAACATGCAAGCGATTGTATGCCCTTGCCGCCGACGGCGCCCGCGGCGATCATGAGGAGCCATGAGTGAGGATCGTTCCAATGGATATGAGGGGATCGCGGACGTTTACATCGCCGGACGCGGCACCCGTGCGCTAGTCGGCGATTCGATTGGCGCCGCGGTCGTCCGCGCCTGGGCGCAAGCCTTTTCCCCGGGTGCGACGGTTCTCGACCTCGGCTGCGGTCCCGGCGAGCCGAGCACACGGATCCTGCGGGAGGCCGGCCTTGCGACCTACGCCGTCGATGCCTCACCGGCGATGGTCGCAGCGTTCCGCGAGCGTTTCCCGGGCGTGCCGATCGAGGAGAACACGGTCGAAGCGTCTACCTTTTTCGACCGCACTTTCGATGGTGTGCTGGCCTGGGGGCTCCTGTTCCTGCTCGAACCGGCCGCGCAGGCGCTCGTCATCGAGAAGGTGGCGCGCGCGCTCAATCCCGGCGGGCGTTTCCTCTTCACGGCCCCGAAAGAGCCCGTCGAGTGGCTGGATGGCATGACCGACCGTCCGTCGCGATCACTCGGGGCGCACACCTATGAGCGATTGCTGCGCGATGCCGGGCTGACGTTGGTCGCCGAAGCGGAGGATGATGGCGAGAACCACTACTACTTCGTCGAGAAGGCCGCAGGGCATGTTTTCGTCGTGGCTGAGGGCTTCGGGAAACGAGTTATCCCGAAGCAGTCACCATTTGAGTTCTCCATCGATGCAGCAGGCTCGCTTAGCCTTGCTGTTGGGGACCAGCGCGCGATCGTCGTTGCGTCGGATTTCAGCGTCGACGCTGCGCAAAGCTTGACGCTCGCGGTCGCGGATATTACCGAGGGGCCGAGCTGGCCGCTGTGGTGGCTGCAGACCGGCCCCTATCGCGTGCCGTTGCCGGAGGGCTGGAGAGCGCATGCGTCGGGATTCATTGACCCATCCGCGTTCGATCTGCTGGGTCCGGATGGCAGCATGATCTTCGTTCAGACACCGCAGCGTACGCCTGGAATCGATCACATGGTCGGACCCGGTCAGCGCATTGTGGCGAGGGGCTCGCTGACTACGGGAGAGTGGGTCACGGTTCAATACGTGCACGAGGGTCTCAGTTACGCCCAACGTCACGCCCGTGTGGAAATCGGCGGGAGGCTGGCCGTCGTGACACTGCAGTGCCGGCAGGATGCACTACCGCTGGTCGAGCCGGTGCATGCCTTCCTTGCCGATGCCATCCTGGGACAATGAACGCCGATCAATTCGCCGATCCCGCCACGCTCAACGACCGCGGCCGCGAGCTGGAGGACGCCGGTGACCCTGCCGGCGCCGCCGCTGCGTACCGTGCCGCGGCTGAGCTCGCGCCGCATTGGTCGGTGCCGTATTACAACCTGGGTCTGGTCGCCAAGTACCAGGGCCGGTGGGAAGAGTCCTTCGACGCCAACCGCCGCGTGACCGAGCTCGCGCCCGACGATCAGGGAGCGTGGTGGAACCTTGGCATCGCCGCGACGGCGTTGGCCCGGTGGACGGAGGCGCGCCGGGCCTGGGCCGCCTGCGGCGTCGCGGATCCCGGGGGATCCGATCCGCCGTCCTACCGCTTGCGTCGATCGGCCTTTCGATTGGACCCTGACGGCGCGGGCGAAGTCGTGTGGGGCGCCCGCCTGGATCCCGCCCGCGGACGGATCGACAACATTCCGCTGCCCTCATCGCCGTATCGCTATGGCGACATCGTCCTCACGGACGGCGCGATCGAGGGGCAACGCGTCGTCGAGGGCGTCAGCTATCCAGTCTTCAACGTGCTTCAGCGGCTGGTGCCGTCAGCCATGCGCACGTTCGTGATCGAGCTGGCCTCCGTCGACAAGACGGCGGTCGACGCGCTGGCCGAGATCGCCAAGCGCGCGGGGGGCATGGTGGAAAACTGGGGCACGGCGACGCGGATTCTCTGCCGCGAGTGCAGCTTTGGCGCGCCCCACGTGCACGACGACAACGACGAGGCGCCGCCGGCGCATCCGCATTGCGGCCTGGCGGCGGCGTCCGACACGGCCGCCAAGGCTGTTGTGGATCAATGGATCGACACCTGCGATTCGGCGGACCTGGTGACGTGGTACGAGGCGCCGGCCGTGTGACGCGGGCCGCGCGACCGCATCACGCATCGGCGTGCTAGCATGGCCCCGTGCCGCGCGCGGACCATCCCGGCCTGTTGTCGGTGTGCCTCCTCGCCACCATCGTCGCGGCGACGCACGCCTGGCAGGACCGGCCGGTACCGCGTCAGGAGCCGCCGCGGGGAGGCCGACTCGTACGGCTCACGCCGTCGGAAGCGGCGAGCCTGGCGAGCGCGGCCCGGAAGAGCGTGTCGGTCGACATCGCTGCCGGCCTCGACCTTACCGCCTGGGCGCCCGACGGGCTGATCGTCGATCCGGTCGCGCTCTCGTTCGACGACCGCGGCACGCTCTACGCGACGAGTTCGAGCCGCAGCAGCCTTCCACTCGACATCCGAGATCATCCCGCATGGGTTCCCGCGGTGCACAGCATGAGGACGGTGGGGGATCTGCTGTCGTTCTATCGGCGCGAGCTTGCGCCGGAGCGGAGCGCCGCGAATTCCTGGCTGCCCGACTACAACCGGGACGGCACGCGCGACTGGCGTGACCTGGCCGTGCTCAAGGACCGGCTCTATCGCATTCAGGATACGGATGGAGACGGACGCGCCGACCTGTCGCGAATCATGATCGAGGGATTCAACGACGACCCGACGTTCGATATCGCCGGCGGGCTGCTCCATCACGGCGGCGATCTGTTCGTCGGCGCGGCTCCGGCGCTGTTCCGGCTCCGCGACGCGAACGGCGACGGGGTCATCGACTCGCGGGCGGTCGTCAGCGAGGGCTACAACACACATCCCGCCATCGGCGGACACGGCATTTCGGGCGTGACGCTCGGTCCCGACGGCCGGTTGTACTGGGAAGTCGGCGACATGGGCTTCGACGTCACCGACCAGTCGGGCCGGCGCTGGTCGTCTCCGAATCAGGGCGCCGTGCTGCGCGCCAACCCTGACGGCTCGGACTTCGAGGTCTTCGCCACGGGCATCCGCAATCTGCAGGAGTTCGCCTTCGATGACTACGGCAATCTCATCAGCGTCGACAACGACGGCGATTACCCCACCGAAACGGAGCGCCTGGTCTACCTGACCGAAGGGTCCGACAGCGGCTGGCGCTCGAACTGGCAGTACGGCAAGTTCACCGATCCCGGCAACAACAGCTACAACGTCTGGATGGACGAGGGGATGTTCAAGCCCCGGTTCGACGGGCAGCCAGCGCACATCACGCCGCCGATCGCGCCGTACCACGCCGGCCCGGCGGGCATGGTCTACAACCCCGGAACGGCGCTGTCGGAGGATTGGCGGAATCACTTCTTCGTCTCCAGCTTTCCCGGGACGGCGGCGAACGCCCGCATCTACGCTTTTCGGCTGAAGCCGGACGGCGCCGGGTTCGCGCTGGACCGCGAGACTGTTCTGTTGCGTGGGATCCTGACGGTCGGGTTGACGTTCGGTCCTGACGGCGCGCTGTACCTGGCCGACTGGATGCGGGGCTGGGAGTCGAAAGACGAGGGACGCATCTGGAAGATGGACGCGCCCGCGGCGGCGTCGAGCGCCCTGCGCATCGAGGTGCGGTCGCTGCTCGCGCAGAGCTTCAGCGCGCGAGCCGAGGCCGATCTCGGCGTGCTGCTGCAGCACCCCGACCGGCGCGTGCGGTTGAAGGCGCAGTTCGAGCTGGTCCGCCGCGCCGACGTGACGACGCTTCTCCTGGCCGCGCGCCGGGCGGATCAACAGCTCGCGAGGATCCACGGCCTGTGGGGCATCGCGCAACTGTCCCGCAACGACCCGCGGCAGGCGCCGCTGCTCACCGAGTTCCTCGCCGACGCCGACCCCGAGATCCGCGCGCAAGCCGCCAAGATGATCGGCGACGTGCGTGACGGCCGCGCCGCCGCGCCGCTGCTGCCGCTGCTCGAGGACGCCTCGCCGCGCGCGCGTTTCTTCGCCGCGGAAGCGCTCGGCCGGCTGGCCTACCGTCCGGCCACCGCGGCGGTTGTCAAGATGCTCGCCGACAACAACGACCGCGACGTGAACCTGCGGCACGCGGGAAGCCTCGCCCTCTCGCGTATCGGGGATCCGGCGGAGGTCGCCGCGCTGTCCGGCCATGGCTCGCGCGCCGTGCGGATGGCCGCCGTCGTGGCGCTTCGCCGCATGCGCGATCCCAACGTCGCGCGCTTCCTGACGGACGCCGACGAGCAGGTCGTCACCGAGGCCGCCCGGGCCATCAACGACGATGGCTCGATTGAGGCGGCGCTGCCGGCGCTGGCCCGCGCGCTGGACGACAAGCGATTCACGAGCCAGCCGCTCCTGCGCCGCGCGATCAACGCCAATCTCCGGCTCGGCACGACCGAGGCCGCCGCGCGCGTGGCCGCGTTCGCCGCCGACGCCAGCCGTCCCGCCGCGATGCGCAGCGAAGCATCGGCGGTGCTCGGCGTCTGGCAGTCGCCGTCAGTGTTCGACCGTGTCGACGGGACGTACCTTGGAGGAGCCACGCCACGGGCCGCCGCCGCACGGGCGGCGCGGCAAGCTACACCGCGCTAGTTGCGAAAGTGAATGATGATCCCGTCAGAGTCTGACCGTCCTCCATGGGCGCATCGGAAGTTCTCCTTCGTCCACCCGCCATGGATGTTGGCGGATTTCGTCGAACGCCTTCGCGGCGTGCTGCCTCGACTTGACGCGCTGGTTGTCGGCTTGGATGACTCCCGCGCACGACTTCAAGCTGAGGGGAAGTGGTCGATTGCTCAGAACATCGGTCATCTTTCAGATGTCGAGGTGCTCTGGCAGGAGCGACTCGAGGACTTGAAGAACGGAAGGAAGACCTACACCCCGGCCGTTGGAACGCGCTTTCAGGAGCTGGCCAAGAGGCATCAGGACCGCTCACTGGCGGAGACACTTCAGGAATTCAAAGCGCGCCGGTCACGCCTTGTCGAGGCACTCGCTCAGGCTTCACCTGAACTGCAGGCAGCTTCGGCCTTCCATGAACGACTTCAAGTGCACATGCGGCTCGTCGACTGCGCCCAGTTCTACGCTGAACATGATGACCATCACCTGATTCGGATTCGCAGGCTCAGGGTCGTGGTTGGTGTAGACGCCGGCTAAGACGCATGAACGTGACCATCCATGCTCGGCGTCTCGGAATCGCGCTGTCCCTTGGGGCGGCCGGACTCGGCCTCACGCGGGCCGCGACGATTCGGGCTCAGACTCAGGCGTCCGGAGAGGCCATCGCCTTCGAGGCGGCTTCGGTGAAAGTGAACAAGTCGGGTAGCCAGCAGGGCGACTTCAGGGTCAGCCCTGGTGGCCGGTTCATCTGCGAGAACCTTTCTCTTCAAGTCCTCATTCGATTTGCCTACGAGCGGTCACCGCGCAGCCGCGGCTTGGAGCCGTTTGAGGTCACCGGTGGTCCCGCGTGGATAGGATCCGATCGATTCGACGTCGACGCCACCGCAGGTCGTCTGGTGTCTTTGACTGAACTCCGATCGATGTTGCGGACGCTGCTGATCGAACGCTTCAAGTTGAAGGCGCATTACGAAACGAGACAGGGGACGGTGTTCCGAATGGTCGTGGCCCGGCGGGACAGGCTCGGCCCGCAGTTGCGCCGTTCGGTGGCTGATTGCGCCGCTACTGCGGCCGATCCACTTCGAGGCGTTACGCCGGGACAGCCTGAGGCATGCGGATACTTCGGACCTTCCCCGACGATTCCCATGGGATCGGACAGGGCGTATCAAGCCTTCCGGGGCCTGACGATGGAAGACCTCGCGCTTCGCCTGTATCCGTACCTGGGTCGTCGGGTGATCGATTCAACCGGCCTTGCCGGGTATTTCGACGGCGACTATGAGTTCGCCGCCGAAGTCGTCATGCCGCCGCCACCGCCGGGGTTGCCCAACCCGTACGACGGACGGGAGCTGCCTTCGATCTTTTCAGTCTTTCCGCAGCAATTGGGACTTCGCTTGCAGTCCACGCGGGGGCCGGTCGATGTCTTGGTTGTCGATTACGCTGAACGTCCGACAAGAGACTGACGCTCACAGCCTTTAGAATAGCGCCAGCGTTGGAGACGGTCCGCGTTGGACTACTCCCGGTCCACTACTTCTTGGAGGCAACACCGTGAAGACCATCCTTTCGGCAGCGCTGATACTCGGGTTGTGCGGGCTCGCCCATGCGCAGGGCGAGAAGGCCGACCCGGTCGGAACATGGAAGTGCGCCTATACGATCGGCGACCAGAACCGCACGGCCGACCTGACCATCAAGAAGGATGGCGAGAAGGTCGAAGGGACGATGACGTGGCCGGACCAGAAGGACGAGAAGATCACGGACGCGAAGTTCAAGGACGGGAAACTGACGTTCGGCGTCGTCCGGAAGTTCATGGATAACGCCATTCCCATTGCGTACGAGCTGACGATCAACGGGGACAAGCTCACGGGGAAGGGCTCGTCGGAATTCGGTGGACAGAAGGTGGAGTTCGACATCACCGCGACACGGGAGAAGAAGGACAAGTAGCGATTGACCGGCCGACCGGAACGTGACGCGGCATGACAGGTGGTCCGATGAGGCGCGTGCGCGTGGCCGGCGCTGTCGTGGCAATCAGCTGGATGGCGGCCTTCGTGGTGTTGGCTGTTGAACGAGGGAGCCAGTACACTCCACTGACGTGGGTTCTTGACTCACTTACTTGGCGTGATCTGTTCAGGACCTCAGCGCTTGGCGCGACTACTATCGCGGTCGTGCCGGGTCTCATTGGTGCGATGGTGGCGCATCGAAGTCTTTCGCGACGTCGGATGGCCCGCTCCCTCCGTGGCTGGCTGTCACGAAGCGTAGGCGTGGGAGTGTTGTTGGGTGGCGTGTGGACCCTGGGGGTAGGGGCCGCGATGTTGATCGTGGACGGCGCCACTCGGTCCAACGTGTTCTGGTTCTGGCGTCTGGCGCCACTCTATGCCGCGGTCGGTGCAATCGCCGGCGGTCTGGCTGGATGCGGAGTTGGTGCGTGGTGCAACTCGATACGGCACGGCTGATTCTGCGAAGACCGGAGTTGACCGACGCTCGAGCCATTTTCGATCGGTACGCCAGTGATCCGGAAGTGACTCGCTATCTGGGCTGGCCGCGCCATCGCACCGTTGACGAGACGAAGGCTTTCCTGCAGTTCAGTGACGCGGAATGGCAGCGATGGCCGGCCGGGCCATATCTGATCTTTTCGCGCGCCGATGGTCAGTTGCTCGGCAGCACCGGACTGGGGTTTGAGACGGCACAGGACGCGATGACCGGGTACGTCCTTGCCACGGACGCCTGGGGCAAGGGCTACGCGACCGAGGCACTGGCGGCAATGATTGACGTGGCCCGTCAGACAGGTGTGATCCGCTTGTCCGCGCTTTGCCATCCTGAGCATCGGGCCTCGCAACGGGTGCTGGAGAAGAACGGGTTCGTTCGCGGTGATCCACAGACACGACGTGTGACGTTCCCTAACCTGGTCGGCGGAATTGAAGAGGACGCATTCTGTTACGCGCTGTCGCTCGACGCAACGGATAGCCATTCGGGCTAACATCGGCGTGCGCCGGAACGGCGCGACTCACCCGAGGACAGACGATGTCTCACGATCGACCGGCGGCGTATCAACGCCTCGCGGAGCTCGCGATCGGCGGCCGCATTGCGATGGCGCTCAGAGTGGTCGTGGAGAAGGGCATCCCTGACCTGCTCGCTGGCGGTCCCCGGACCGCGGACGCCCTCGCGGACGCGTCGGGCACGCCGGCGCTCAATCTCCGCCGACTGATGCGAGGACTGTGCGCGGTGGGCGTGTTCTCGGAAGTCAGCGACGGCGAGTTCGCCAACACCGACGTGTCGAATTACCTGCGAAGCGATGTCTCCCCATCGCTCCGGGAGATGATCCTGGTATTGGACGATGACGCCGTCCTCGACGGATGGAAGCAACTCGGGACAGTCGTCGACTCGGGAGAGCCGGCGTTTCCGAAGGTCCATGGCACGTCGTTCTTTCAGTGGCTGGCCGCCGATCAGACCCGCAGCCAGAACATGGGCAAGTTCATGGGCGGTATTTACGGGCCCGAAGGGCCGAAGATCGCCGCCGGGTTTCCGTTCGATCGCTTCAAGACGATTCTCGACGTCGGCGGCGGCCAGGGACACATCCTCGCGCAGATCCTGAAGCAGTATCCGGGCGTGCGCGGCGGGGTTTTCGATCTGCCGAAGACCGCGGACCAGGCGCGCGGGTTTCTGGCCAATGCAGGTTTGACCGACAGGACCGAGGTCCATAGCGGTGACTTCTTCGACGCCGTACCTTCAGGCTACGACGCCTACCTCGTGAAATCGGTGCTACATGATTGGGACGAGGAGAAGTCGGTTCAGATCCTGCGCAGCATTCGGAGAGCCGTGGGCCTGGACGGACGCGTCCTGATCAACGAGATCGTCGTCCAGCCAGGCAAGCCGCTGGGGCACCCGCACTTGTTCATCGACCTCGAGATGATGGTGACGCTCGGCGGACGCGAGCGGACGGCGAAGGAATTCTCCTCGCTGCTGGAGCGTGCCGGCTTCGCGACAGAGAGTGTCACGCTCATTCCGGGCAGTTTCTTCGGCATCGTGCAGGGGAAGCCGGCCTAGTTGACCAGTTAAATCCGGCGACGAGGCGGCATCCGTAGAGTGATGCAGGAGTAGCACCGATGACCTCTATCGACGTCTTGAAGGCGCAGCTTCGTGATTTCTATGCCCGGATCGATCGACAGCAGTCGATGGACGCCCTCGACGCGGTGACGACGGACGATTATCAGGCGCATTTCCCGGGCGCGCCGACGGTCGATCGCGAGGGTCTGAAGCAGATTGGCAACGGCTTCTTCGCCGCGTGCCCGGGGCTGCGTCACGTCGTGGAAACGGCGATCTGCGAAGGTGACATGGTCGCCGTTCGCCTCGTCGTCGAAGGCGTGCATAGCCGTCCGCTGCAGACGCCCGGCGGCCCGATTCCGCCAGCCAACCGGCCGTTTCGGCTCCACACGCTGAATCTGTTTCGTTTCGCCGGCGGCAAGGTCGCCGAGCAGTGGGTGGTCTTCGACATGCTCGACTTCCTGCAGCAGGTCGGGGCGATGCCGGCCGCTCCCGTCGCCTGACGATTACCCGTTCCGGGACCGGAACAAAACTTGCGCCGGAACGCGAACTCGTTCCGGAACGAGCGCCCATTCCTCGAGCAACCGGCGGTCACGAGTGTATAGTCGGCTGGCCGTGAAAACGTCCGAATCAATTGTCAAAATCCTCGCGCCCGCGAGCAAAGTCTGGTTGGCGTTGACCGTGCCTGACCTGGTCAAGCAATGGCAGTACGGCTCCGATCTGCTGACCACATGGGAACCGGGAACCCCCATTGTTTTCCGTAACGAATGGAACGGTCAGGTCTTCGAGCAGAAAGGCACCGTCCTCGAGTTCATCCCAGGAAAGCGTCTGAAGTATTCGCTGTTCTTCGCGCGCCCAGAGCTGCAGGACGTCCCGGAGAATTACTTCTTCATGACGTATGAGTTGACCGAGAGTGGCGGGCTCACAACGCTTGTTTTCCGCCAGGAAGACCCGCGTCCATCGTCGCCCGAGGCTTCTTCCGGCGGAGACGAGGGCCCTGACGTTCTTTCGAGCTTGAAGGAACTGGTTGAGGTCAAAATGCCGTGACTATGCCCAACCGTCGAGCCTTCTTGTCGCTGCTGGTGGGTAGTGTCGTCGCCCCGCATGCGGCGCTCGCGCAACGGCAGCAGCGGCGGGTGGCCCTCTACGCGAACGTCGGAGCCGTGCTCACCCACTTCGATGTCGATGTCGCCCATCCGGAATTGCACCAGCGCGAGTCGGTGACGTTACCCGCCGCGGTGCAGTACTGCTGGCCGCATCGCGATCGGCGCCGTCTCTATGTCGCGTCGAGCAGCGGAGGACCCGGCGGTGTGCAGGCCGGCGCCGAACATCATGTCACGGCATTCACGATCGATCCGACCACCGGGGCGCTCACGCAGCTTGGGGATCCGATGCGGCTGCCGGCGCGTCCCATCCATCTCACGCTCGACAACGAATCACGGCACGTCCTGGTGGCGTTCAACAACCCCAGTTCATTACGCGTGTATCGACTCAAGCAGGACGGCACACCCGGCGAAGAGGCGCCGCAGGGAAAGATGGACGCGGGCATCTACGCACATCAAGTGCGGGTGACGCCCGACGGCCGCCATGTCGTGCTGGTCACGCGCGGCAACGAAGGCACGGCGCAGCGGCCCGAGGACCCCGGCGCGTTGATGGTGTTCGATTATCAGGACGGCGTGCTGTCGAACCAGTACAAGATCGCTCCGAACGGCGGACGCGGCTATGGGCCGCGCCATCTGGATTTTCATCCCACGAAGCCGTGGATGTTCGTGTCGATCGAAACGCAGAATCAGATGCACATGTATCGCATGCAGGGCGGCAAGCCGCTGCCGGACGTCGTGGTCAACAAGACGACGCTGCTCGAGCCGAACAACATCCGCTCGCGCCAGGCGGCGGGTACGGTGCACGTGCATCCCAATGGGCGTTTCGTCTATGGCGCGAACCGCTCTCAGGACGTCGTGGACTTCAAAGGGCAGCCGGTCTACAAAGGCGGCGAGAACAGCATCGTCGTCTACGCCGTCGAGCAACGGACGGGCGACCTGACCGCCATCCAACACATCGAGACGCGGAAAGTGCATCCGCGCACGTTCCACATCGATCCGACCGGACGCATGCTCGTGGCGCAACACAATGTGCCGATAAAGGTGCGGGATGGCGACAGTGTGCGCACCGTGCCGGCTGGGCTCTCGGTGTTCCGCATCGGGGAGGACGGCCGGCTCACCTTTGCACGCAGCTACGACATCGACGTCGCGGACCAGAGCATGTTCTGGATGGGGATGGTGGCGCTATGACGAGAAGGCCGGCTGCTGTTGCGTCGTCGTCCGCATGACAGTCCACCTGATCTCGGTTCCCTATGATTCCGGCCGGCGCGGCGAGCGCATGGGAGCCGGGCCGGGTGTGCTCGCTCGCGCGCTGGAGCCTCGCATCCAGGACGCTGGACATGTCGTCCATCACGTCACGATCGAGGCGCCGGCGGATTCATGGCGTGCGGAGATTCGCACAGCCTTCGACCTCGCGCGACAGGTCGCACAGGCCGTTCGCGACGCCAATCTGGCGCTGACGGAATCGACTGCGCCCCGAAACGTGAAGACGATGACTAGTGAAGTGAGTCCGTTATGAGCAATTCCCAGGACGACAGGGAGCCAAGCCCGCTCGACCGCAGAGCGTTCCTCAAAGTCGGAAGCCTCGGCGCCGCCGCGCTGGCGACGGGCGCTGCCGGACGCGTGCCCGGCGCGGACGAGACGATGATCGGGCAAAGCGCGCAGACCCAACCCGCGCAGGCGCCGCAGGGGCAGGCGCCAGCCAGACCGGCGCAACGCGCCTCAGCGTTCAAACGGAATTTCGATCCGGTGCCGGCCTCCGAGCCGTCCATGAATTTCGCCGTCTTCACCGACACGCACGTCGGTCAGCAGATGCGTTCTCCCAATTGGGATTACGCGCAGTACCTCGACCTCCTGGCCAAGGACATCATGGACAACACGCTCCCATGTGAGTTCGTGGTCCATCTGGGGGACGGAGCCTTCAACAGCACCGCGTTCGTGAACGGCATCGGGCTGCCGGACAATCTGAAGTCCAACTACAAGAACAACCTCAAGGACTTCCTGATCAGTCATGTGAACGTGCCCTTCCACTACGTCGGCGGCAACATCGATCTCACCGATTACAGCCATATCCTCCCCAGTGTTTCGGGACACGATAACGATCCGTTCGTGTTGATGAAGACCTACATCAACGAGACGGAGCTCAACAACTATCCCTACGCCTTCATGCGCAACGGCATTCTGTTTCTCGCGGTGCCCGAGATGGATGCCGAGCCGTGGACGCGGCCGGCGACCTGCGAGTGGCTCGAGTTCATGACCACGCACTATCACGACGCGACCACCATCATCCTTTCGCATCAGGCCATCGAGGACACGACGCCGGCCGATGGTGCGCAGGATTCCTATCGCGGACAGCAGGATCAGAGCTGGTGGGCCGGTCTCTTTCAGCGCAATCCTCAGATCAAAATGTTCCTCCACGGCCACAACCACATGGCCGGCTGGTATCAGGGCAACCAGAGCAGCGGCTTCAGCCGTCCCGTGCAGAACTTCGGGCACGAGATGGTCTTCGCGTCTCCATTTCCGGCGATGAGCTGGATCGTCGACTACAACCTGGTCGACGCCACCGTCATCTTCACGATCTCGTCGAGGTTCATCACGACGAAGGCCTGGAAGCAGGACGGGACGCGCGGAAAGTGGTGCGCCGGCTTCGACAACACCTGGTGTGTCGCGACCTCGTTCGACCCGAAGGCCGAGGACTGGTACAGCTTTCCGTTCCTCATTCAGGACGGCGAAACGCAGCAGACAGACAATAAGGTGCTGTCCGCGAACGTCACGTTGCAGTTGGTCGGTACCGGTCCTGTCGAGTTGTTCTACGACCCGAAAATGGAGACGAAGGGGATTCACACGAATGAGAACATCCTGGGATTCGACGACGATCTCACGAACAAGGTCACGGCGAATACGCCCGGGATGACCGTGCACGGCCCGCACACGATCACATTCCCCCCCAAGCACGAGTGGGATCGCTACTGCCACGACGGCCACGGCGGGCCGCCGTACCGAATGTTCGCGGTGGGAACGACGCCCGCAGCTGCGCCCGGCGGTTCCTACACCGTGACGATGAAGGCCAAGTCGCGCTCCGGGAATGGGCGCGTGAAGCTGACGATGAGCTGCAGCGATTGGGGGACCAAGTCGCAGTACAGCACGCTCGCCGGGAGCTCACAGGAGGTGTTTTCACACACGTTCGGCGCGAAGGAAGAAACCGTCACCGGCAGCTACGTGGCGCCCACCGACGACAATGCGTGGTTCATCCAGGGCAGCCTGGAATTCCTGGACGCGGCCGACGTTGACGTGACCTACTTCAGCATCAAGCGGGCGCAGACGAGCGACAACACGGAAGACTTCCGGGTGTCGCTGAACGAAAAGACGTACGCTGCCGGCACACTCCGCCGCTTTCAGACGAAGGAATTCTCAGTCAGCCCCGTGGATCTAGCGGATCGCGATGGCATCATCCGGCTTAAAGCCTCGATCAGGGGCAATCATTACGGCATGGCCCGCGTGATCTACCATGGCCCGCTCCTGATGGGCAGGAACGCGCGATATCGCGTCAACGCCGTCGATGGAAATACGTTCGACATCACCCTGACCGCCAAGCTCTCTGGCTCTGAGAACGCGTTCAAGATGTTTCCGTTCAGCACCAAATACGGCGGGCTTGAAGCGGCGTCGAATGACGGAGCCGGCGAGCGCCATGTCAGCACGAACAAGAACCAATGGCTGACGAGCGACCTCACATCTCTGAAGCGGCTTCGAATTACCTATCCAACGCAGGCGCCCAGATGACATCCAACGACGACAGCAACCGGGTGTTTGCCAATTGGAGTGAGTCGGCGCAGGCGTGGGACAAGCATCGCGAGGCGCGGCGACTGCTGTCCGGCGCCGTCATTGCCCCGTTGAATCGGGAAGCGGCGATTCCTCAGGCCCGGCCGGCGCTGCCTTACAACGTCCTCGAGGTTGCGGCCGGGCCGGGCGAAGCATCGCTCGACCTGGCCGAAGAGCTCGGCCCGAATGCCACGGTGTGGTCCACCGATCTGGTGCCCGAGATGGTGGAGGGCGGGCGGCGTGCCGGTGCCAAACGTGGCATCACGAATGTGCGATTCCAGGAATGCCGCGGCGAACAATTGCCCTTCGACTCGGACTTCTTCGACGCCGTGGTCTGCCGGTTCGGGATCATGTTCTTCAGCGACCCGCTCGCCGGCGTGCGCGAAGCCCTGCGTGTGCTGAAGCCGGGCGGCCGCGTCGCCTATTGCGTGTGGGGACCGTACGCGACGAATCCCTACCATCACGTGCTCACCGACGTGTTGAATCGCTATGCCCCGGGGCCTGCCGCCGCTCCCGATGCGCCGGGCGCGTTTCGCTTCGCCGAGCCCGGGAAGCTGAAGGCCATCCTCAGCGCGGCCGGGGCCCGGGATGTCCGGGAGATCCTGTATCCGTTCCGAATCGAAGCGCCGCTCACGTTCGATCAGTTCTTCGAGATCCGCACCGAGATGTCGGACAGCCTGCGCGACAAGCTGCGCCGGATGCCGGCGGACGAGTTATCGCGCTTCAAAGAGGATGTGCGGAAGAACGCTGCTCCCTACTTCAGCGCCGAAGGCTGTAATCTTCCGGCAGAAGTCGTTCTGGTTTCCGGGCAGCGCTGAGCTGTAAGCCGGTATAATGCCGACCTTCGTTCCTATGCTGAATTTTCTCAGGAGCTCCCCGATGTTCCGGAACTCTTTGTTGCGCACCTGGACGCTGGCGATCGCCGGCGTTTCTGTTTTCACTATATTCGCCGGCGGCGACCAGATCGTCCGCGCGGTGTCCCCCTCCCAGCAGAACCCGCAGAATCCGCAGAATCCCCAGCAGGACCCCGATCAGCAGACGGGCCGGGGTGGCGGACGAGGCAATCAGGCCACGCCGCCGGCCCCGCGGCCGTACGCACAGGTGATCACCTCGGCGGCGAAAACCGACGACGGCATCGTCAAGGTGCACCGCGTCGGGGAGACGCTCTACTACGAGATTCCCAAGGCGCAGCTCGGGAAGGACTTCCTCTGGAACACGCAGATCAAGAAGACGACGATCGGCGCCGGCTACGGCGGCCAGGCCGCCGGCAGCCGCGTCGTCCGGTGGGTGGCGAAGGGCGATCGGGTGCTGCTGCTCAGTATCGACTACAGCCTCGTCGCCGACCAATCGAACCCGGTGCACCAGGCGGTTGACGACGCCAACTATCCAACGATCATCCGTGCGTTCAACGTCGCGGCCTACAGCCCAGCGGGCGATCCCGTGATCGATGTGACGCCGCTCTTTCTGACCGACGTGGCGGAGATTTCGGTGCGCGGCCGGATCGGCGGCCGCGGCTTCGATGCGTCCCGGTCCTTCCTCGAGCGGGCGGTGTCGTTCCCCGAGAACGTCAACGTCGAAGTGACGCAGACCTTCACGGGCAACGACGCCGCCGCCGGGGCCGGCGAGGGACGCGGCGCGCCCGCCGCGCGCGGGGGGATGAGGGGATCGAGCGCGACCGTCCTGACGCACCACAGCATGGTCAAGCTGCCGGAGAATCCGATGAAGCCGCGCTTCTTCGACGAGCGCGTCGGCTACTTCACGCAGGGGTTCACCGACTACGGCAGCGAGGAGCATCGCTCGGCGGCCAGGCGCTACATCACGCGCTACCGCCTCGAGAAGAAGGATCCGAACGCCGCGATCTCCGAGCCGGTGAAGCCAATCGTCTATTACGTCGATCCCGCGACGCCGTCGAAGTGGGTGCCGTACATCAAGAAGGGGATCGAGGACTGGCAGGTGGCGTTCGAGGCGGCCGGCTTCCGCAAGGGGATCGTCGCGGCCGAGGCGCCGAAGAACGATCCCGAGTGGAGCCCGGAAGACGCGCGCTACTCGGTGATCCGCTGGCTGCCGTCGACGACCGAGAACGCGTCGGGACCGCACGTGCACGATCCGCGCACGGGCGAAATCCTCGAGGCCGACATCCAGTTCTACCACAACGTCCAGAACCTGGCGAAGAACTGGTACTTCGTCCAGTCCGGACCGCTCGATCCGCGCGCGAGCAAGCTGCCGCTGCCCGACGATCTGATGGGCGAGCTGATGCGCTACGTGGTGGCGCACGAAGTCGGACACACGCTCGGCTTCCAGCACAACATGAAGGCGAGCTCCGCCTACACCATCGAACAGATCCGCGACCCGAAATGGGTCAAGGAGATGGGGCACACGCCGTCGATCATGGACTACTCGCGATTCAACTACGTCGCGCAGCCCGAAGACAAGATCGATCCCGCGGATTTGATCCCGAAGATCGGCCCCTACGACAAGTGGGCGACGATGTGGGGCTACAAGCCGATCCCGGATGCCCGCACGGCGGAGCAGGAGAAGCCGACGCTCGACAAGTGGGCCCGCGAGCAGGACGAGAAGGCCTACCTGCGCTTCTCGACCGAGGGCAGCGACGGCAGCGATCCCGGCGACGAAACCGAAGCCGTCGGCGACATCGACGCCGTCAAGGCGACGACGCTCGGTTTGAAGAACCTCGGCCGCGTCTCGGAGATGCTGTTCGCCGCCACGAGCACGAAGGTCGGCGATCCGTGGAACGAGCTCGAGGAAGTCTACGGACGCATGGTCTCGCAGTGGCAGCTGGAGATGAACCACGTGGCGCGCGTGGTCGGCGGCTTCAATTCGCAGCAGAAGCATATCGGCCAGCAGGGCGTGCGCTTCCAGACCGTGCCGCGGGCCAGGCAGGTGGAGGCGGTCCAGTTCCTGCTGCACAACGCCTTCGTGACGCCGAGCTTCATGATCCAGCCCGACATTCTTCGCCGGATCCAGTCGTCGGGTGTGGTCGAGCGCGTGCGTACGGCGCAGAACTCGGTGCTGAGCAACCTGCTGCAGGCGGCGCGGCTCGATCGGATGGTGGAGCAGGCCGCGCTCGACGGCAGCATCGCCTACCCGCCGATTCAGTTCCTTGGCGATCTGCGCAAGGGCGTGTGGTCGGAGCTCGACAAACCGGCGACGGCGATCACGATCTATCGCCGCAACCTGCATCGATCGTATCTCGACACGGTCGACACTCGTCTGAACGGCAACACGCCGCCGAGCGACGAGGTGCGTTCGCTGCTGCGCGGCGAGCTGCGCGCGCTCGACGCGGACATCAAGAAGGCACTGCCGCTCGTGACCGACGAAGTGTCGCGGCGTCATCTCATCGACGCCCGCGATCAGATCGCCCAGACGCTCGATCCGCGCGCGATGCGCACGCGCGCGCCGGATCCCGCGGCGGCCGGCCGCGGCGGCCGCGGCGGGGTGCGCTAAGAGCTCATCCGATCAGCCTGGACCGCCGTCACAATCGGCGGTCAGGAACGTTGTACAGGAACAGCGATGTTCATCCTGTTCCGCGCCATCGTGTACGCCACGCTGTTCGTGGCCTTCGGACTGGTTTTTCTCCCGTCCTGGATCTTGAGGAATGCCGGTCTGAGGCTGTCGTCGGGGAGCGGTCCGGAACAAGCCGCCGGCGCCGCCCTGGTCGTCGCCGGTGGCTGCCTTGTGGCATGGTCGATTCTCACCTTCGTGTTCGTGGGGAAGGGAACCGCCGCGCCGTTCGACCCGCCGCGGCGGCTCGTTGTCGGCGGCCCGTTCGGGTTCGTGAGGAATCCGATCTATGTCGGCGCGGTTGCCGCGACGGGTGGGGCGGCCCTCTACTTCCGGTCGCCCGGATTGCTGGCCTATGCCGCCGCGATCGCCATCATCTTTCACGTCCTCGTCCGCGCCTACGAGGAGCCCGTGCTGCGCCGAACCTTTGGCGCGGATTACGATGAGTACTGCACCCGCGTGCCGCGTTGGCCGACCGGTTCCGGCGTCAATAGACCAGAACGCCGAGCGCAAGGAAAGCCGCGCTGACGATCAGCAACAGGCAATCGACGATCCAGACCCTGGGGCTGACGACGACAGTCAGCATGCGCCGGCGGTGCCTCTCCCACCGCAGGAACTGCGTGACCGACCCGGACGCGAGAGCCGTCAGACAGGCAGTTACGATCCAGCCCCATGGCCGGTAATGAAACGCCGCGGCGTACCACGAAGCCGCGGCAAGACCCAGGACGACGACCGAGGCGGCGACGACTTTGGCGGGCGGGGAAGGGGAGAGATACTGCCGGCGGCGCTCGCCATAGAACCGGCCTGGAATAGCGAGCGCGATCGCCGCCTTGAGGCAACAGGCCGCGGCGATTACCAGGCTGAGGACCCTGAACACCGCGCTATTCTCGCTTCCCATCCGCCTGAAGGCGAGACAGAATTGCCTCTCGCGCCGACGCCGGTTGATAACCTGCCGTATGGGAGGTAGCCGTGACATCGCCACACTCCGACCATGAAGCGCCGCTGCAACAGGAGCTAGCAGGCCTTCCTGAACTCGACGCCTTCGGCAGCGACAGCGAGCGCGCCGACGCGCTGCGGGCGGTGCACCGCCGGATCGAGAATCCTTACACCGTCGGCTACTGGGTCTGGGTCGCCATCCTGCTGAGCGTCGCGATCGCCGCGGCACGCGTGGTCGGCTGGGGCGTCAGATGGTCGGGCCTGCCGACGCCCTTTCCCGCCGCACTGGGCATCGTCGCCGGCATTGCCGTCTACATGCTGTCGGCCCGCGTCGTGATCCGCTGGGCCGCGCGCCCGGAATTGCGCCGCGAGCTCGCCGCGCGTCGTCCCGCGGAATAGCCTTCGCGCCATGTCGCCCAGGCTGGCTTCCGCGGGCGTCGCCGTCATGTGGCTTCTCGCGATCGCCGTCGCGCTCGTCGCCGCGCGCTACTTCCTGAATCCGGTGCCGTTGCTGGTCCGCACGCAAACGCTGGCGCTGGCCCGCCACCCGGCGTGGCTGCTGCTGCATATTGCCTGCGGCATCGCGGCGCTCGTCGCCGGGCCGTTCCAATTCGTCGCGTCGCTGCGCGCGTCGTATCCGGCCCTGCATCGCGCCACCGGCTACATCTATCTGGGCGCCGTCTTGCTGGGTGGCTGCGCGGGCCTTCGGCTCTCTCCCGATACAGCGCAGTTCGCGGCGGACGGACTGAACGACAACAACGTCTTCGAACTGATCGGCATGGCCCCCGCAGCGTTCGGATTCGCTCCCACGACAACCTACGAGCCGTCGCAATTCCTTCTCGTGGTCCTGGCCTTCGCCGCGTTGTCCGTTACCTGGATCGTGACGTCGTCGGCCGCACTCGTTCGCGCGCGCCAGCGCCGCTTCGCCGCGCATCGAGCCTGGATGATGCGCAGCTACTCCCTGACGTTCGCTGCCGTGACGGTGCGGCTCATGGCGGTGCCGCTCTTTTTCGTGACGCAGCAGCCGGTCGTCGCGGTTACCCTGGCATTCTGGAGCTGGATCCCGAATCTGATGGTGGCGGAATGGCTCGTGCGGCGCCAGCGTCGCTGAGGCCTTGAGGAGGCAGCTGTGCGACTCGACGTGTATGTGAACTACCGCGGCCGGTGCGAAGAGGCGTTCCGCTACTACGAGCAGCACCTGGGCGGCAGGATCTCGCAGATGGTGCGACACAAGGACATGCCCGCCCCGAACCCGAACATCCCGCCGGAGTGGCACGACAAGGTCCTGCACGCGCAGATCGGGATCGGCGCCATGATGGTGCTCGGCGCGGATATTCCTACCGCCGAGCCGATGCGCAGCGCCTACCTGACGCTCACGCTGGATACCGAGGACGACGCGGAGCGCGTGTACGGCGTGCTGTCGGATGGAGGAGAGGTTTTCATGAAGATGGAGAAGACGCACTTCGCCAATCGCTTCGCGATGCTGCGAGACCGGTTCGGCGCGGCCTGGATGCTCCTGCATCAGGTGAGATGAGCCGGCGGCTTGATCTCGAGCCATGCCCGAAATCCGATTCGCCACCGTCGAGACACGCGGCCGTCAGGACGTCCTGATCAGCTGGATCCTCCGGCTCGGCGTCGCCGCCGTTTTTCTCTCCGTCGGCAGCGCCAAGTTTGAAACGCACTCGATGTGGGTCCAGCTGTTCGATCGGATCGGGTTCGGTGTCTGGTTCCGTTACCTGACCGGCGTCCTTCAGATGGCGGGCGCGGTCCTGGTTCTGATCCCGCGTACGTTCCTGGCCGGCATCGCCATTCTCGCGTGCACGATGGCCGGAGCGTCGCTCGTGTGGATCGTCCGGTTCGGGGAGTGGGGCAACGCCGTCATTCCGGCCGCGATTCTCGTCGCCCTGGCCGGCGTCGGGTTCCACGGCGTGCGGGTCGACCATCGGCCGTGATCGATGCCCGAACGCATCTTTGCCATCTTCGCGGACGTACCGGCCGAGCGCGAGCGCGTTCGACGGATGCTCCTGGAGGCCGGGCTGTTCGGCCAGCTTGCCACGCCGACGTCCACGTCCGAGCCACTCCATAAGATCGAACTGCCGAACGAGGAAACCGCCAGCCGACTGGGGTTCGCCGCCTCTGCGAATGGCCTCGAGGCGCCGTCGATTCACCGATACCTGGACCCGACGGCGAAGGAGCTGGCCGAGGCACCGCTTCTGTACCTGCGGGCCGGCGGTGCGGGGACGGAGCGCGGGCACCCTCGCGACGGCGTATCGTACGACGCCGGTTCCGCCTGTCCTCAGTGCGGAACCGGCCTGGTGCAAGCCTCACCGCTTCGGGTCCGCAAGACCGAGCTGCCCAAGGCATCCCCCGTAGCGGGCGTCGCCGACGATCTGCTGCTGCACGAATCGATCGCCCGAGCCCTGCACGGGCTGCGAGGCGTGGCCTTGCGCTCGGTGCTCGATTTCGACGGTGCGGCGATTCCGTGGTTTCAGCTTGACGTCGAAACCACGCTGCCATCGATGCTCGCGAGCTCGCGCGGCATGATCCGCGGCCGGACGGGCGCCGAGCGTCCGTGCGCGCGCTGTGGCCGCGACGGATGGTTCGATACGACGGCCGATCCCTTCATTCCGTCGTACTCCCGATCCGTGCTCGACACGATGCCGGACGCGGCGTGGACGTTCGAGCGCTTCGGAACGGGCGCCTGGGCGGAGCCGGTGCACGGCAAGCGATGGCTGGCGCGGCGGCGGCTAATCGTGCAGCCGCGCGTCTATGCCGCGCTGAGGCCGCTCAAGGTTCGGGGCCTCCGGTGGTCTCCCGTTCGCGTCGAGTAATGAGAGGGCTGGAGATCTACACCGCCGACCGGATGTGGCGCAGCGCATCGAGTGACGCGCGCTCGACTTCGTCGGCCTCGCGCAGCATATCGGCGCTGGCCTCGTGCAGCGCCCTGGCGCGGAGGAGCCAGCTGTCGCGGCGCAGCCTGAGGAAGTTGCCGGCGTCGTCCACCAGCGCCTGCTGCTTGCGCGGGACGCCGGCGATAGCGCGCAGCCGGCCCTCCGCCGCCTCCAGTTCGGGGACGATGACGACCTCGATCACTTTGGCCAGCGCGTCCCGGTGGATCGTGCCCCGCTTGAATCGCTCGGTCGCGGTCTGATACGACACGGTCGTGCGTTCTTCGACCGAAATCAGCCGCGCGATTTCGGATCGCACGTCCGTGGTTCCGGTAAGGGGCAGGGCGATGACCAGCGCGATCGCGAGCATCGCCGCGGCCGGAACGGCGACCCGGACTGCCGGCGGTTTCCGTTCCGCCAGACCCCCGGCAAGGGCCAGTCCGATCCCGAATTGGATGACGAACGCCGCCAGGCCAGCGCTCCACTGCGCGCCGTGCGCCGTCCAGGCATAGAGCGCGAAGATGGATGCTGCCGGCGCCAGGCTCGCGATCGCCGGCATCGGAATCGTCATCGTCGAGCGCCGCAGGGTGCCTCGGATGATGAGAGCGACGACCAGGCCCTGCAGCCCGAGAATCGGGCCTGCCGTCCCCACCGTGACCGACAACGGATCCACCCACAGACCGACGATGGCCGCGAAGACTGCGGACGCTGTGAATGCGGCCGCCAGGGCCAGGTGTCCCAGCATCAGCTCGATCAGCAGGGCTGCCTGTGCCAGCGCCACCATCTCGACGACGAGTTGCAGAACGCCGGCGTGAACGAAGGTCGACGTCAGCACCCGCCACCATTCGCCGTTCGTGGTTGCCGGGCCCGCATTGCCGCCCCATCGCACGAGCGTGTCGGCCTCGCTCAGTCTTCCATGGCCGACGAGCATCAAGGCAAACACCGCCAGGTTGATCGCGACAAGGGTCGGCGTCAGAAAGGGAACCGGCGTTCGCGCTGCCAGCGCCTCGCGAAAAGGGTCAGGCCGGTTGGCTCGCCGGTGATACAGATCCCAGCCGCTCTCCAGAACTCGACGCGCCGCCTCGACGACGCGCGCCCGTTCTTCGGGGCTCATCGCGTAGACTACGTATCCGCCGATGACAATGACGGCAAGCAGGAACATCGCTCAATTCGGTGATCGGACGATCCAAACTGTCGGCAAACCTCCAGCGAAACCGTCGGCCGGCTGGAGGTCACGGAGAACGTGATGGGCATCGAAGCAGAAAGCGTGCCGGTTCGGTTCATTCTCGCGAGCGCGGCGCTCGCCCTCCTTGTCTCGGCCAGCGCCGCACGGGCACAGAATCCCTCCGACTGGACCGAGCCGTTTCCTCCGTTCAAGATCGCCGACAACCTGTACTACGTCGGCAGCAAGGGACTCGCGAACTATCTGATTACGACGCCGCAGGGGCACATCCTCATCAACAGCGATCTCGAGGAGAACGTTCCTCTCATCCGCGCCAGCGTCGAGAAGCTGGGATTCAAATTCACCGACATCAAGATCCTGCTGATCAGCCACGCGCACTGGGACCACGACGCCGCCAGCGCCACCATCAAGAAGCTCACCGGGGCGAAGTACATGGTCATGGACGCCGACGTGCCCGTGGTGGAGTCCGGAGGGAAGCGAGACTTTCAGTACGCGAGTACGCCGTCATCACTCTACCCGCCGGCGAAGGTGGATCGCGTGCTGCACGACGGCGACAAGGTCGGACTCGGAGACGCGGTCCTCGTGGCGCATCTGACGCCGGGCCACACGAAGGGCTGCACGACGTGGACGATGAAGGTGAAAGAAGGCGGCAAGACCCTCGACGTCGTCATCGTCGGCAGTCCGAACGTCAATCCGGGCTACAAGCTCACGAACAACCAGGCCTATCCGCGGATTGCCGCGGACTACGAGCGGACGTTCCGCGTGCTGAAGTCGCTGCGATGCGACATCTTTCTCGGTGCCCATGGCAGCTACTTCGACCTCGAGACGAAATACCCCCGGCTGAAAGAGGGAGGCGCCGCGGTCTTCATCGATCCGGATGGGTACAGGAAGTACGTCGCCGAGCGTGAGCGGGCATTCAAGGCCGAACTGGCCAAGCAAAAAGCGAAATAGCTGAACGGCGCGCTACCGGGAAGCGCCTGAGCCGGATTTGGAGCATCCTGCGCCTTGTCTGTCAGGAGACAGACCATGCGCCCAATCCTGCCCACGCTCGTCGTCCTGCTGGCCACCGCGACCGCGGCTTCGGCCCAGCCTGAACCACTCGTCGAAGTCGGGCCGGTCGTGCGGCTCGACGGCGTGAGGTTCGAAGGCAGCGCCCACGGCCCCACGACGACTGCCGGCGCCGTCGTCTCTCTCAGGCTGTCGAAGACGCTCGGCGTCGAGGCCGAGATCACACAGGCATCGGGGCGAGTCGAGCGAAGCTACGAGGGGACCTTCGTCTCGTACGCGTCAGGTCCGAACGCGACGCGGGAAGAGATCGAACGGCTGGCGCCGAGGGCGAGGCGCAGTCTCGGCTACACGCCGGGACTCGGCTGGTCGGCCGCCTTCACCGCGCGAGGCCAGGTCAGCCCGCGCGCGGCGCTCGGCGCGCGGGTCGGAGTCGCCGGGCGCGGCTACGCCGAGAGATCGACTTACACGATCCTCAGCATCCCCGACGGTATCGATCCGTCCCGCGTCGCGAGAGATTTCACCGATGCGTCGTTTCATCGAAATCGCGGCGGGCTCTTGCTCGGTCTCGACAGCTCGGTGGCGCTGACGCGGCATCTCAGCATCCAGCCCGAGCTGCGTTTCGTCTACAGCGGTCCGGCTCGCATCGGCAACACCTACCGCGAGTGCGGCCTCGGCCTTCGCACCGTCTGGCGGTTCTGAGGTCCGGCCAGACGCCTATCGGCCGCTACTTCCCGGCCAGCCAGTTCATCGCCTGTGCGGCGATATCGGGCGGCACTTCGTGCCCGCCCTCGAACTCCTTGAAGGTCACGTCGTAGCGATCGTTTTTCAGCGCCGCCGCGATCGGCCGGCCGCAGCGTTCGATCGGGAGGATGTTGTCCTCGGTGCCATGGGAAATGAAGATGCGCGGCTTGCCATGCGCCACGCGCTCGACGACGAACCCGGGCGAGAAGGCGGCCACGCGCCGGAACAAATCGCCGTTGATGAGACCCAGCGACACTGCGTAGCTGGCGCCGTCGGAAAAACCGCCGATCGCCAGCCGAGCGGGATCGACGTCGACCGTCTGAAACACGCGTTCGAGCGCGCGATTCAGGAACGTCACGTCCTGGTCGAAGCTGCCGCGGATCGCGTCCCAGGTGCTTCCTCGTGAGTCGGGGGCGAGTACGGCGACGCCCGCCGTCTGGGCAGTGTTGCCGATGCGCCGCACGATCCCGGCGCCGCTGCCCCCGGCGCCGTGCAGGAGGACCAGCAGCGGCAGCGGCGAGCCGGCGGCCGCAGTTGACGGAATCTGCAGAATCGCGTCCCGCCCGTCGGCAAGTCCCAGAGGCTCGGTGCCACTCCGCGTCGTCTTGACGCCGGCCTTCGGTCGCGCCGCGATCCGTCCATCGTCCACGCCGGCGGCATCGGTGCCGCGGCATGCCGCCCCACATGCCAGCGACGCCAGCGTGCCGCCGGCGAGCGCGACGAACCGGCGGCGGGTCAAGGTGGATGCCTGTTCCCGATCCATCAGCGCATCATGGCACAGAGCCGGCGAGGAGCGTTGTGCTAGCATCCGCGCCTGAGGTGCCGGTCGCATGAGAACAGGCATGGTCTTGCTCGTCGCGATAGTGGAGTTGTGGCTGGGGCAGCATCCGTTATCCAAACCGTTGACGGAAGCCGACGTGCGCGCGGCGCTCGAGGCCGGCTCGGGAAAACAGCGCGAGTTCGCGATCGTCGTGTCACCGGGGCTGGCCGCGCCCTCGAGTGGCCCCGACGACTTCAAGATCGCGAACCTGAAGATCTTTACACCGGCACGGTGGCTTGCCCATAAGAGGGCCTCAACCGCCCTGGAGTGGCGGCAGTTTTCGCAGAAGAACGTGACGCCGGCGATGACGACGGGGTGGGTCGTGTGGGCGGCCTCGCCGGGCTCGGAGTCCGGCAAGTTGGACAGGAGCGGCAGTGTCGTATCGGTCACGCTGCGCTCGAGGGACGGCGCCATCAAGGTTCCGCCGCGCCGCCAGGAAGACGACGATGGCAGCCGATCGTACAGCTGGGGTATGGAAGCGAAACCGACAGCGCCGGTCGTCCGCTTTGGCAAGCTGGCCTACTTCGAGTCCGAGGACTTCGAGAAGGTCGCCGGGCCCAACCTGGATCAGGAGTTCCACGTCTCGGTTGGTTATCGCCAAGCCGCGTGGACTCAATACGTAGTGACGCGAAAGCACCTGGAGGAGCTGAGGGCGCCGTTGCAGTAGGGCCCTGGATGGTAGGCGCGAGTATCATCTCGGCGTGGATGACCGGACAACCGATCGGCTAAGGATCGCGAGAGTGTTCGCCATCGCCGGCGTCGCCTGTATCTTCGGCGGCGAAGCCCTCTGTCTCCTCGGGCCGCTGAAGTACGAACGGCAGGTCCATCTTGTCTGTCACGTCATTCTGTACGGCGGCATGGTACTCATCGGTGCAACTGTGCTTCTGAGGTTGGGCATGATCGGCAGGAGGCCAACGAGCGCCAAGGCGAATCAGCAGTCCTGATCATCCGACGGATTCAGCCGCAGGCTTGGGCGGATGGCTTCCCTCCGGCCTACCCGCAGATCGGGCCGCTTTCGATCGCACTTTGTGGCCGGTAAATGCGCTGGTGCTCGGGACGACCTCCAGCTCGCCTTCCGCCCCCATCTGATCGACCTTGGACTTACCGAGCTCGATGCTCTTGACCAGCCAGTACGCCGCGAACCCGACGACACCGATGGCTTCGGTCCAGAACGTGCTCGTGCGCCCGGCCGTCGGCAGATGCGAGACGAAGAGACCCGCCACCGGCGCCGCGACCATCGCTCCGCCGCACACTCGATAGCCTGTCCTGAAGCGCCGTCGCTGCTCGTCCGTCAAGCGTCCTGCTTCCACGCCCGCGTCCAACGTGGCCGACCCGCAGAAGAAGCACACATACGCGAGACCGAGAAAGAGCGACACGGCGGAGACGTAGTGGACCGACGGCGCCTGGAATCCGGGGACAGCGGGCAGCAAGCCGGCGAACCATTCGTCGAGCCGCGATCGTTCGAGTCCCCAGGGCATGGGCAGCAGCGCGACGCCGATGGCGGCAAATCCCGCGATGTTCAGCGCGTTGTTCTCATCGGGAAGAAAGCCCCGATACACGATGAGCAGCGCGCCGATGACGAAGAGGGAGCCGACGAACCAGTTGCGCAGCGGGCCCGCGCCGGGCCTGAACAGGTCGTTCGCTTGCTTGCGCTCCTCCTCGGTCAGGTTCGCCCGGGTATTGATATCGCTCGCTTTGCGAACGAGGTCGCTCTGTTTCTTGGAGTTCTCCTGATACGTCAGATCCGCGTGGTAGTACTGGCTCATCGAGTCCTGGAGATCCAGGCCGCGAATCTTCCCGCCGAGCGCGAGAACCAGCGGCAGTCCTACGCCGGCGATGAACAGGCCCCATCGGAGCGCCCGATAGGTTTTCAGCATGTGTTGCCGCGGGTCCGGAAGGTTCGTCATACGTCCCCCTTTCGTCGCCGAGCATCGGCCGCGCGAATGATAACCTGCCGGACTGTGATATGACATTCCCACGTACCGACCGCAAGGAGGATCAGAATGGGACGCATCGGTCGTAGCTTTCAGCTCATGGGGCAGTCGTACCGGATCCTGATGCAGGACCGGGAGCTGATGGTCCTGCCGCTGATCTTTCCAGCACATTGGGATCCTAAGCTTAGAATTCCACGTGGACAAGTTGTCGCG
>JADMIO011285592.1_pt1 | contig 70540 bp, 55 predicted proteins | sample 8958161 | NCBI WGS metagenome assembly JADMIO01 (sample SAMN16585339, study PRJNA669376) | soil metagenome | isolation source: Crop rotation soil | place: USA: Cullars Rotation, Alabama | collected 2011 | reverse complement strand
CCGCCTTTTGGCCCCCCGCCGGCCCCTCCGCCGCAGGCACCCCCGCAGACCCCTCGCTGGCCAGGTCTCCGTTCAGGCCCTTCGGCACTTTGGCATTCCCCAGGTTAGCCGCCTGCGCCATCACTTCCCGTTTCCCATCGGGCGATAGTCCCAATCCATCCACCGGCCCTTCTAAGGCCCCCGCAAAGAACAACACCGCCAATGCCCCAAAAATTGCATTGGCAAACACCCCCGCGATCCGCGTCATGGCATTATTGATCCCCGACGCAACACCCGAATGTTCATCGCTCACCGAGCTCATCACCGTCGTCGTCAGCGGCGCCACTGTAAAGGACATCCCCAACCCCAGCACAAGCACCCCCGGAAGAAAATGCGTCCAGTAATCCACCGGTCCCCGCGTCTTCCCGACAAAGGAGAGCATCAACAGCCCAAGCCCCGCCGCCGCCGGCCCGACGGTCAGGAACAGCCGCGCCCCATGTTTGTCCGCCAACGCCCCCGCCCACCGGGCGATCGAGATCATCAACACCGTAAAAGGAAGAAAGGTCAGTCCCGACTGCAGCTGGCTATACCCCTGCGCCTGTACGAGGTTCAGCGAAAGGAACAACATCCCCGCGCCCAGACCCGCATAAAGGAAAAAGGTCAGCGCATTGACCCCGCTAAAAGTTCGATTCGCAAAAAGATAAAGCGGCATCATCGGGTCCTTCCGCCGCGCCTCGATCCACACAAACACGCCCAACAAAACCAACCCCAACGCCAACGCTCCCCACACCTCCCACGACCCAAATCCCGATGCCGCGGACCCGCCGGTTGCTCCTCCGCCGGAACCCGAATTGGCAGTTCGCAAAAACCCAAAGGTCAGCGCCGCCAGTCCCGTCGCGATCGCCAGCACCCCCGGAATATCCAGCTTCCGTCCCGCCCCCGCCTCCTTGCTCTCCGGCACCCTCCGCCAAAGTATCAACAACGTCAACAGCCCGATCGGCACATTGATATAAAATATCCCCCGCCATAGGCCCGCATCCGCCAGCGCGCCACCCAGCACCGGCCCGCCCATCGTCACCACCGTCGTAACGGCACTCCAGGTCCCGATCGCCTTCCCCCGCTCCCCGGGGTCGATAGACGAAGAAAGCAACGACAGGCTCCCGGGGATCATCAAAGCCCCGCCCACTCCCTGCAACACCCGGAAGCCGATAAGCCAATGTACATCCGGCGCCAGCCCACAAGCCATGCTGCCGATGATAAAGACGAGGATACCGATCATATATATCCGCTTCCGCCCCAGCTTGTCGCCCAGCGATCCACCCACCAGTATCAGCGCGGCCAGCACCAGCAGGTACGCGTTCAACACCCAGAACAGGTCAGCCCCCGTGGCGTTCAACCCCTTCTGCAAGGCCGGGAGCACCACATTCAACGCCGTACTGTCGATAAACGCCATCGCCGAGGCAAGGATCGTAGCCGTCAAAACCCACCGGCCTGTTGTACTTTTCAAAGGAAATGATGTCATAGTGCTAAAGTTACCCATTCACGGGCATATCACCGGCTACAGATGGTCGTACCTTGTAGAACGACCATCTGTAGAACGACCATGAAACAACTCCGCCTGCTCATTGTCGGTGTATTACTCTTCGGCATCGCGAACGCCCAGGATCGGTCCCCCCTTTCCATCCCCCAACTTCTGGCGAAGCTCGGATCCACTCACAACGACACCGCCCGGCTCCGCCTGCTGCTGACCCTCGCCGATTCTTATATCATGAAGCCCGGCGAAGAAAAGACCGACCTCGATTCCGCCCTCCTGCTCGTCTCCCAGGTACAAAAGGCAACCCCCGCCGATCCCCACCGCACCGGCATATGCTACCTGCTGACCTCAAAGATCCTCCGTGAAAAAGGCCGCCCCGACAGCGGGCGAAAATACTCCCTCATCGCCGCCGAAATACTCGGCCGGGAAGGACAAACCCCCGACTGGGCCTTCGCCTGCGCCGAAGTCGCCCATTGTTACGAACTCTTCGACGTTCACGAAGACAGCCTTCGCATCGCCTGGTATTATAAAGCCCTTCCGGTATTCGAATCCACCGGCAGGAAAGTCGACTTCGCGGCGACCCTGGATGCCCTGGGCAACGCCATCGGCCACCTCGACCCGGCCGCATCGATACCGGTACTTCAACGCGCGCTGGCCGCCGACCGCGCTCTCGGCCCCAATAACGATCTCCGCGGCATCTATACCCTCCTGGCCACCGAATACAACCGCGCCGGCGACCCCGTGAACGCCATCTACTATGGGCTCGAGGCCGTCCGGCTCGAAGAAAAACGTCCCCAAATGGATGCCGCCAGCGTTGCCGCCTATAACCATCTCGGCCTGGTGTACTACAGCCAGGGCGATCTCAAGGAAGCCATCTCCTGCCTCCGGCGCGCCCGCGATCTTTCCTATCGCCTCGATACCGCGGACATTCACATGCTCACCTACTCGCTCGCCAAATTCCTCATGGACGACCACCAGTACATCCCAGCGATATCGGCCATTCGCGAATCCATAAAGATCCGTCCGGCCCTCGCCCCGGGCGACTCGTTTTTTCAGGCCAACAGTTTCTGCGAATATTATTTGCACACCAACCGGGTGGACTCCGCACGGCCATACGCCGAACGCCTGATCCATCTCCAGAAAGAACGGAAGCCCGACGATGGAATTTTAAAGGTCTCTTCCATTGCGCTACTTGACTACTTTTTGGCCAGCGGCCAGTATGAGTCGGTGAGAAAATACGGTCACGATATGCTGACCTGGGCCGCACATCACGGCGACGCCCTGGCCGCCGGCGTGGCCTACCGGCAACTGTCCAAGGCCGACTCCTCCCTCGGCGACTATCTCGCCGCCATGAATGAATACCAGTCCTCCATCGATATCCTCGACTCGGTCCGCAACGCCCGCGACGCCAGGCAGATCGCCAGCCTCAAACTCCAATATGACCTGGAAAAAAAAGACAAGGATATCCTCTCCCTCACTCATAACCAACAACTCAGCAACCTCGCCCTCCACCAGGCCGGCCTGACCCGCAATTTCATCATCGCCGGCTCCGTCCTCCTGCTCATCCTGCTCGGGGTCGCCATAAACCGCTACCGGCTCAAACAACGCAGCAACCGGCAGCTCAGCCACCTGCTCTCCGAAAAGGATGTCCTCCTCACCGAAAAGGAATGGCTCCTCAAGGAGATCCACCACCGGGTAAAGAACAATCTCCAGATCGGCATCAGCCTCCTCAACCTCCAATCCTATCATATCGAGAACGAAAAAGCCCAATCCGCCATCCGCCAGTCCCGCAATCGGATGTATGCCATGTCGCTTATCCATCAACGCCTCTACCAGGCGGACAATCTGAGGACCATCGATATGCAGCAGTATGTTGCACAGCTCATCGAGTCCATCGCAGACAGCTACGCCTCCGAAAAGGAGATCGACTTCCAGTTGGCCGTGCAGCCGCTCGGGCTCGATGTCGAACACGCACTTCCCATCGGCCTTATTCTCAACGAGACGATCACCAATTCCCTGAAATATGCCTTCCCCGACCGCAGAAAAGGACACATCTCGATCATCCTCGACACAACGGACCACCACATAACCCTTTCCGTTGCCGACAATGGGGTAGGCGCCCCGGCCGGTTTCGAGCTCCACCGCGATCACTCCATGGGCATGCAGCTCATCGATATCCTCGTCCAACAGCTCGACGGGTCCATCCAAATGGAAAACCAGCACGGTCTCGCCATCACCATCCAATTCCCCCGGCCCAATGCGCCGGCATTTCGCAACCCTTCCGTCAATCGACGATATTTCGCCGATGACCAGCCGGCCGCAATTCCCTAATCACTTGGCTTCTCCCGTATTACAAATAGGCATAAGTTTGGTTGCCTGTCCCCTGAAGATGAAAAAATGCTGCCTCTTCGCGATCACAGTTTTTCTGTTCTGTCTTGCCCACCCCCAGGACAGGCCGGGGCCTTCTATCCCCAACACCGCCGCCGGCGATCCCCGCATCAAAGGACGCCGTCTTCTCGTTTTTGCGAAAACCGCCCGCGAAAAAGGCGACACCGCCGCCGCCAAAAAAGCCGCCTTCGAAGCGCTCGCCATCTTCACCAAAGAAAGGACGCCCGACCTCGCCGACGCCGAGTTCGAAGCGGCCCGTTATTATGACTATTCCGACCCCGTCCAGAACCATCAGCGCGTGCTGCTCTATCGCGACGCCATCCCCATCTTCGAAAAGACGGGCCGCCGTCTTCAGCAGGCCCAGGCGCTGGAACTGCTCGGCGACTGTTTGCAATATCACAACATCACCGTCTCCGATGCCCTGCCACCCCTGCTCGACGCCTTTCATCTCTACATGACCCTCCACGAGACCGATCTCCGCAATATCTCCGCCCTGCTGGCCTGCACCTATTCCCGCGTCGGCGACCACCACAGCGCCCTCCTCTATGGCCTGATGGCCATCAAACAGGAAGAAGCCCGGCCGGTACCGGCGCTGAGCCTCGTCGTCTCCTATAACCGGGTCGGCCTGGTCTATTATAATATGGGTGACTACCTCCATGCCGACACCTTCCTCACCCGGGCGATCGCCCTCTCCCATCATTTTCGGGACACAAACGCCATCAAGGAATCGGTGCTCAACGGCGTTCTCATAAAGATCCGTCTCGGCCAAACGGACAGCGCCCTCCTCGCCGCCGAAGACCTCGCCCGGCACTACCCCTTCACCACGCTGTTCGACCGGGTCCAGCTCCAGCAACGCTTTCTTCGCATCTACATCGCCACCGGCGATATCCATAAGGCAAGCCCCATCTTCCTGCGGTTCACCGATCTCGACGACAGCCTTCCACCCGCCCATTACTTCCGCCCCTATATCGACCCGGCATTGATCGAATACGCGTTGGCGATAAAGGACTATCCGCTGGCCCGCAAATATGCCCTTCGATACCGCGGCTTCTGTATCCACAGCCATTGCCCCTCGGCATTGTACAAAAGTTACTACCAGCTCTACCTCACCGACAGCGCCGAAGGCCACCTGAAGTCGGCAATGGCCAACTACCTGCAGTACGTCCGCCTCCGCGATTCCCTGCAATCCCAAACGGACACCAACCAGGTCCTCGCTCTGCAGGAAGTGGCCCAAAGCCCAACGCCCTCCGTCGCAACAACCCCCGCCCATCAACAGAATAGAACATCATGGCTCCTTCCCATCGGCGCCGGCTTCCTCGTCATCGGCGCAGGGTTCTTAGCCTACCGCTACCGCACCCTCCGTCGCAACCGCCAGCTGGAGGCGGAAAAAGAATGGCTCGTGAACGAACTCCACCATCGCGTAAAGAACAACCTGCAGATCGTCATGAGCCTCCTCAACACCCAATCCCACTACCTCGACAACGAAAAAGCCCAGGCCGCCATCGGTCAAAGCCGCAACCGCATGTACGCGCTCTCCCTCATCCACCAGCGCCTATACCAACCCGATAACCTGGAACAGATCGATATGACCCGGTATATACCCGACCTCGTCCACTATCTCCGCGACAGCTTCCCCGGCCGGCAACGCATCGTCTTCCATCTCGACATCGACCCCATACCGCTCGACGTCGCCATTGCCGTTCCCGTCGGCCTCATCCTCAACGAAGCCATCTCCAATTCCCTCCAATGGGCCTTTCCCGGCGACCGCCCCGGCGCCGTACACATCATGCTCCGGCAACAACAAGGCCTCTTCCTGGACATCGCCGACGATGGCATCGGCCTGCCGCAACACCACGAATCCCTCCGCCAGCAATCCATGGGCGCCCAGCTCATGGAGACCCTCGTCCAGCAACTCGAAGGCAACATCACCATCACCGGTGACAACGGTACCCGCGTTTCCATCCGCTTCCCCCACAGCCTGTAAAAGCGAGATATCGTCACGATCCATCGTCACCCGACGATATCTCGTCTGCTGGCGTATTTCAAAAAAGGCCACAAATAATAGAAAACCAGCCATTTGATAACCAGGCACGCCGTTAGCCTACATGCCTTAATTTTACACCCGAACGCCCGCCGTAAAACCAAAACGCCATGCAAAAGACTATCCTGGTAGTAGAAGACGAACTGGTCGTCGCAAATGACATCCGCCTCACGCTCGAACGCGCAGGCTACACCGTCATCGGCATCGCCCGCAGCTTCCACTCGGCAATGGAGACCATCAACAATGTCCAGCCCGGCCTCGTCCTCCTCGACATCTTCCTCAAAGGAGACCTCACCGGGATCGACCTCGCGACCGAACTGAATAAAAAAGATATCCCCTTCGTTTATCTTTCGGCCAACTGCAACTCGAGCGTACTCGAAATGGCAAAGGTCACCCAACCCTCGGGTTTCATCGTAAAACCCTTCCGCGAAAAAGATCTCCTCGTCACCCTCGATATCGCCCGCTACCGGCATGACTTCAAACAACAGATGGCCGGGTCCGCCAATGCCTCGCAACCGGCCCATTCCCGCCGCGCAACGGCCGGTACCTTCTCTTCCTCGGCTGCCGCACATTCTACCGCCGCAGGTTCATCCCCGGCGGGAACCGGGGGATCTTCTCAGTATGTCCCTGAATCCCCGGGAATGGGACTTCCCGGCATCATCGGCCAAAGCCCCGGCATGCTCCGCATCTTCCAGCAGGTAAAAGAAGTAGGCCCCCTCGACACCTCGGTCCTCATCCTCGGGGAAAGCGGCACCGGCAAAGAAGGCATCGCCAGCAATATTCACAACCTGTCGCCCCGGCGGAGCAAACCCTTCGTAAAGCTCAATTGCGCCGCCCTCCCGCCCAACCTCGTCGAATCCGAACTCTTCGGCCACGAAAAAGGCTCCTTCACCGGCGCCTTCGAACGCCGCATCGGTAAGTTCGAACAAGCCAACGGCGGCACGCTCTTCCTCGACGAGATCGGCGAAATGCCCCCGTCCCTGCAGGTAAAGCTGCTGCGGGTCCTGCAGGAACGCGAGATCGAACGCCTCGGCGGCCGCGAAACGATAAAGGTCAATGTCCGCATCATCGCGGCCACCAACGCCAATCTTGAGAAAGGCATCGCCGAAGGCCGCTTCCGCCTCGACCTCTATTACCGCCTCAATGTATTCCCCATCATCCTGCCGCCCCTCCGCCAGCGCAAAGAGGATATCCCCCTGCTGGTGGCCCACTTCATAAAGATGTATGCCCAGAAGGCCGGCCGCCGCACCGAATCCATCGCCGGCGAAGCGCTCGCCCGTCTCATGGACTACGCCTGGCCCGGCAATGTGCGCGAACTCCAGAACGTCATCGAACGAAGCATCTTGTTGAGCAACGACCCGGTCCTCCGCGACGTCTCCTTCATCGGATCGACACCCCGCGGCGAAGCACCCGTCGAAGACGGCAACCCGGTGAAGACCATCGCCCAGATGGAACGCGACCATATCCTTTCCGTCCTTCGCCAATGCAAGGGCCGCGTCTCCGGACCCGGCGGCGCCGCCGAACTCCTCAACCTCCCTGCCTCCACCCTCAAAAGCAAAATGAAAAAACTCGGAATCGAAAAAAGCTATAAGACCTAGGCTGCGGCTAAAAAAGTCCATTCGCAATCAACTTTTCCCTATCTTAGTCCCGGAATCGATGAACCCCCGGGCAACATATCGCCAACGCAAAACCGCTGCACGCCTGCTCCTGTTCGTAGGCTATGCGGTATTTTTCTCGACCCAGTTCAACGGAAAATACTACGACGTCGCCAACTTCTTCGTCTACAAACGCGGCAACGCCACCGTCAGAACCACACCCTGCCAACAAAGCGCCCACGGCCTCGTCTATCACGTCAACGCCCAGCGCCCTGCCCACCTGACCATCGACAAGCGGTTCTCGTTTCGCGCGGCGATAAAACCCCTGTTCGCAGACTTCACGCCGCCCGTCCCCAGCTACATCATCATCAGCCGGAAGGCCCTGCCTCCCCCGGCCCTCTATTCCAATCCCGACCTTCTCAACCACGCCCTTCGCGGCCCCCCAACGGTCTAGCACCTCACTGACCCCTGGTAAACGCCCCGGTATCCCCGGGCGCATCCCTCACTATTAAATATTGAATTGTACATGGCTGTCTCGTGCCACCGGGCAGCCGGACTCGCAATCGCATTATTGCTCGCGATCGCGCCGGCATGCCCCCTATCCGCACAATTGACCTATTCCCTGTCCGCCCTCGTGGACTCGGCCGGCCGCCACCTCCCCATCCTGCTGGAAAAGCAGGCGCTGGTGGAAAGCGCCCGGGCCGGCATCACCGAAGCAAAACACGCCTTCCTCCCAAAGCTCAACGCCGTTGAAGAGCTCTCGGTAGGCTCCGCAAACGATCTGGCAGGCCCGTTCTTACCCGTACCCGGCGTGCTGCACTCCGTCTCGGGTAGCATCAACGCCAACCCTAATTATCGGTCCGTCACCGGCAACCTCGCCTCCCTCTACGCCGAATACGAGCTGGTCGATTTCGGACTCAAAGGCGCAAGGATCGCCAGCGCGAAAGCCGACGCCGGCTGGAGCCAGGCCGATCTGGAAAAACAACGCTACCTCGTCAAATGGGATATCGGCCGGATCTATTTTTCCATTCTTCGAACACGCTATCAATTGGCCGTTGACGCGGAGGATATCCGCCGCTATGAATCCATGCTGACCATCAGCCGCGCCCTGACCGCCTCCGGCGTAAACCCCGGTGTGGACTCCTCACTTGCGCAGGCGGGACTCTCCCGCACCCGGGTCACCTACAATGAAGCCGCCGGCGCCCTGCATCGCTTCGAACAACAGCTGGCATACCTGACCGGCATCGACCATCCCGCGATCGCGATGGATACCACCCACGCAGGCCTCCCGGCATTACCGCTGGACACGGCCGCCGCACCCCTCAACCCCCTCGCCGACTACTACGCCAAACAAAAACTGCAGGTCGAGGCAGAGACGGACCTGGCCCGCAAGAGCTATCTACCGAAGATACTCCTCGGCGCCGGTGGGTGGGCCCGAGGCTCGGCCATCCAGTACAATAACGTCTACGGATCGGCAGGGGAGGGGCTCGGCTACCAACGTCTCAATTACCTCGCAGGCATCGGCGTCACCTATGATCTGTTCAATGGCGTCCATCGCAAAGACAGGCTCAATGTCCTTTCCGCCGAGGCAAAAGCGGCTGAATATGCCTTCCAGCAGCAACAGCTCGAGCTGCAAACCCAGCAAACGCAGGCCGACGAGTCCATCCGCGTCGCAAAAGCCAACCTCGCCGAGCTGCCGGGCCAGCTCCACGCCGCCAGCGACGCCTACCACCAAAAGGAAGCCCAGTACAAGGCGGGGATCATCAACCTCGTCGACCTGGCCAACGCCTCCTTCGAGCTCTTCGAAGCACAGTCGGCCTGGATCAGGACGATAAACGACTGGTACACGGCAAACCTCGACAAAGCCGCGGCTACCGGGAAACTCGACGCATTTATTCAAACCGTAAAATAGAACACCATGGTAAGAACAGCTTTGAAACGACCCATCATGATCATGGTGCTCTTCACCGGCCTCCTGCTCTTTTCGGTGATGGCCATCCGCACTATCGCGATCGACATCTTCCCCAACCTCAACCTGCCCGTCATCTATGTGATCCAGCAGTACGGCGGAATGACGGCAAAACAGATGGAAGGATTCTTCTCCACAAAAATGCAGGACAACTTCCTCTATATCGACGGAGTAAGCAGCATCGAAAGCAAGAATATCCAGGGTCTCACCCTGATCAAGCTCAGCTTCTATGAAGGCACGGACATGGCCGAGGCGTCGGCAGAAGTGGCCATTCAGGTCAATCGCTGTCAGGCCTTCTTCCCACCCGGCTCCCTGCCACCCGAAGTGGTTCGCTTCGACGCTTCGAGCCTGCCTGTGGGTGAACTCGTCTTTAGTACAAAAACGCGCAGCCTGAACGAAACCTTCGACCTGGCCGCCGTCCTCGTTCGCCCCCTCTTCGGAAAAGTGCCGGGTCTCTCCGCCCCGCCACCCTTCGGCTCCAACGCCCGCTCGGTGATCATCAAGGTCGACCCGGTCAAGCTCCGCGAGCTCAACCTCTCGCCCGAAGCCGTGGTCGAAGCCCTCGGCCGCAACAACTCCATGACCCCGTCTGGCAATGTCCGCATCGACAGCACTATGTACATCGCCTCCACCAACTCACAGGAAGAAAGAGTGAAGGACTTCGGGGATATCCCCATCGTTACACAGGGGGTAAATACGATCACGGCCAAAGACATCGCAAAGATCGAAGACGCCGCCGATATCGTCGTCGACTATGCCCTCGTCAATGGCAAGCGAAGTGTCTACTTCCCCATCGTCAAGACGGCCAGCGCCTCCACCTGGGACGTTGTGCAGGGCCTGCGCAAGGAAATACCCGAGATGCAAAGTCTCCTGCCCGAGGACGTCCACCTCAGCTATGAGTTCGACCAATCGGTGTTCGTCATGAATGCCGCAAAATCCCTCATGACCGAAGGCATTCTCGGCGCCCTGCTCACCGGGCTGATGGTCCTACTCTTCCTCCGCGACTGGCGCAGCAGCCTCGTGGTCATCATCACCATCCCCGTATCCGTGCTCGGCACCGTCCTCTGCCTCAAACTCGCAGGTCAAACGATCAATATCATGACGCTTAGCGGCCTCGCCCTGGCCATCGGCATCCTCGTCGATCAGGCCACCGTGACGATCGAAAATATCCACCAGCACCTCGAGATGAACAAGCCAAAACGCAAAGCCATCCTCGATGCATGCCTGGAGATCGCTTTCCCGCTGCTGCTGATCCTGCTCTGTATTCTCGCCGTCTTCGCCCCCTCCTTCGTCATGAAAGGGGTCCCCAAAGCGATGTTCCTTCCCCTGGCGTTGTCGATCGCCTTCGCGATGATCATCTCCTACATCGCCGCTCAAACCCTGGTGCCCATCCTGGCCAACTGGCTGCTCAGGGCGGAGATGTTCCAACACTATCACCACACCGGCATCCATGCCCATGCAGGTCTTGCCCTCGACCATAAAGAGGTCCAGGAAGTAAAAGCCCATACGCGGCAGGACGAGCGCCATACCGAAGAGAACGGTCTCTTCCAGCGCATGAAAATAGGACTCCTCCACTGCCTCAACCGCTGGATGCCGCGTAGAAAGGGCACCGTCGTAGCCTATCTCGCCGGCACGCTGGGCCTCGCAGGCCTTTGCCTTGCGGTAATTGGCAAGGACATGCTTCCGCATTCCAACGCCGGCCAGATGCAGCTGCGCATCCGCGAACCGGACGGCACTCGTCTCGAGATCACGGAACAGACGGTAAAAAGCATCCTCAACAACATCGACTCGACGGTGAACGGCCAGGTGGCGATCACCTCCGCGTTCGTCGGCACCGTCTCGCCAAACTACGGCCATAGCAACCTTTACGTCTTCAACAGCGGATCGCACGAAGCCGTCCTCCAGGTCCAGCTGAACGAAGACTACAAGACCAATATGGACGACCTGAAAGACCGTATCCGCCAGAACATCGCAAAACAATTCCCGCGTGTAAAACTCTCCTTCGAGCCGATCGAACTCACGGAAAAGCTCATGGCCCAGGGCGCCGCAACACCCATCGAGGTCCGCGTGGCTTCCAAGAACATAAAGGATATCGAAGACTACTCCGGCCGCCTCATCGCAAACTTGCAGAAGATCCCTTTTTTAAGGGATGTACAGGTCGCCCAACCCTTGAAGTTCCCAACCCTTGTCATCCGCATGGACAGACAAAAGCTGGCGCAGATGGGCCTCGGCATCGACGCAGTCTCGCGCAGCGTGTCCGATGCCACCGCCTCGAGCCGCTTTACGCTGAAAAACCTCTGGCTCGATGACGCCAAACAGTACACCTACAACACCCAGGTCCAGATCCCGGAATACCTGATGAAATCCCTCACCCAGTTGAAGGAAGTTCCCATCATCCCCGGGAAAATGCGCCCCGTACTGGGCGATGTGGCCGATATCGCCATCGACTCCCTCCCGGGCGAATACGATCGCTCCGGCCCTCGCCGCTTCGTCACGATCAACGCCAACGTCTATAAAAAGGATCTGGGCGCGGCGACAAAAGCGGTGCAGAAGGCCATCGATGAGCTCGGTGCGACACCCCGCGGCCTCGTGGCGGAGATAAGAGGCCTCTCCTCGCTTCTGACCGAAACGTTGAGTTCCCTGCAGGGCGGACTGCTCGCAGCGGTCGTCGTGATCCTGCTGCTGCTGGCCGCCAACTACCAGAGTTTCGGCCTCTCGATAGCCGTCCTGGCCACCCTCCCGGCCGTATTGACAGGCTCCTTGCTCCTGCTGCTGACGACAGGCGCCACGCTCAATCTCCAAAGCTATATGGGTATCATCATGTCGGTCGGCGTCTCGGTGGCCAACGCCATCCTCATCGTCACCAATGCCGAGTCCCTGCGCTATGAGTACCGCGATGCATTCAAGGCAGCCGCTACCGCCGCCAGTATCCGCCTCCGGCCCATTTTGATGACCTCCTTCGCAATGATCGCCGGTATGATCCCCATGGCCTCCGGCCTCGGCGAAGCAGGCGACCAGTCGGCGCCGCTCGGTCGCGCCGTCATCGGCGGACTGGCCGCGTCCACTGCGGCCGCTCTCTTCATCGTGCCCCTGGCCTATGGCTGGATCCGGCAAAAAAGATCCTATCAATCGCCCTCCCTGTTACCGGAGGAGGAACAAACAACAAAGACAATATGAAACGCTATTATCAACCCATGCTCATCGCCCCCGTCATATTTCTCCTGACAACCGCTATGGGCGGTTGCAAGGAGGGCAAAGGCGCCCCGCCGAAAACGGAAACATCTACCGCTACCCCGCCGGCTCAACAAACGTTCACCCTGCGGAAAGGCGCACTGCCCCAGCTCGTAAAGTTGCCGGCTCAGCTCGTTTCTTTCGAAGAGGTCAGCATCTTTCCAAAGGTTAACGGTTATGTAAAGGACGTCTTCGTCGACGTCGGCTCGGTTGTTCACAAAGGCCAGCCGCTGATGACCCTCGAAGCGCCCGAACTCCAACAGGCGGCCACACAGGCAAAGGAACGCTACGCCCGCGCAAAGCTTGACTACACCATCAGCGCGGAGAACTACAGGCGCATGTCAAAAGCCGCCGAAACTCCCGGCGCAGTCTCCCCGATGAACCTCGCGGGGCTCAAGGCGAAGGCAGACGCGGACAGCACGCTCGTGAATGCGGAAAAAGCCAACTGGGATATGCAACAGGCCATCCTCGGCTATCTCAAAGTGACGGCCCCATTTAACGGCACCATCACGGAAAGGAACGTCCACCCCGGCGCCCTCGTCAGCGCCGAAGCAAAGGACGGAAAACCCATGCTCCACCTCGGCCAAATGGACCACCTCCGGCTCCAGGTGGACATCCCCGAAGGCATCGCCGCCGGCCTGCAAAGCAAGGACACGATCCAATTTTTCCCAAGCGCGTACCCGGGCAGAAAATTCACCGGCCACCTGACCCGCAGGTCGGGACTCGTCAACAGCCAGTTCCGCGCCGAACGAATGGAGCTCGACGTGTTCAACAAAGACGGGAAACTGGCCCCGGGCATGTACGCCGACGTGCTCTTCAATTCCAGCGGGAACTCCGAAGCATTCACCGTCCCCCGCACCGCCATCGTCACCTCCACCGAACGGAAATACGTCATCGCCATCCGCGACGGCAGGACCGTTCGTGTCGACGTGGCCACCGGCAATGAATCCGCCGACAAAGCCGAGATCACCGGCGACCTGCAGCCAGGCGAATCCATCCTCACCCACGCCAACGACGAGATCGCCGAAGGCGTCGCAATAAAATAACCAACAAAAAAACCAAACACAATGAAAAAGCTAATCACCCTCATCGCCATTGTTCTCTTCACCGAACCGATGATCGCCCAGGCCAACAATTCCATCGTCGTTCCGCCCGCCGTCCTCACGGCCTTCGCCAACCGCTTCCCCAACGCGCAGATCCGCGACTGGCGACAGCGCCCCGAAGGCTATATCGCGGATTTTAGGCAGAATGGTAAGAAGCTCTTCGCCTATTACTCCGCCGACGGCTCCTGGAAAGGCACCGAATCCCCGATCAAATGGACAAAACTCCTCCCTGCCGAAGTTAAAGAAGGTTGGAAGAACAGCGACTACGCCGCCTGGTATGTCGAAGACATCAAAAAGATCGACCAACCCGATGGGCCACTGTACGCCCTCCGCGTCAATAACGGCGCCACCCTCGACAGCGACCACCACGACGCCTTCCTGGAAGAATACGTCATCTTCTTCAATGAGGCCGGCCAGTTGGTACGCAAAGACAAACGCTAAATCAGGAAAAGGTGCAACCGCAGGTTGCACCTTTTTAGTCTTTTGTTAAGCTTTGAATGCTTATTTTTGAACGGTATGAGCATCACCCGCAACAGATATCTTTCTTTGATCATTATCCTGCTGTCCTTTTCCGCCGCAGGATTTATGCGCGCCCATACCGATCGGGTCATCGCCCACTCGAAAGAGGTCCATTCCGCCCCCTCTTCAAAATTCAAGGACGCGACCATCGCGCATCGCTTCCATCAGAATCACTTCAAACGCCACAGATTCAACCTCGACGGCTGCCTGCCGGTACAGCGGGACGCGGTGATTGTCACCGTGACCGGCACATACACCGTCGCCCCTGTGCTTGATCAGCACGTTCCCACACCCGTTACACCTTCGCTCCGCGGACCGCCCACCGCATAAGCCCTCCACTGCATTATTCATTTACAACCAGGCCCGCAGGGCCCAAAAAAATACTACCATGAAGAAATTACTGGCAGCTATCGCCTCTTTCATCCTCATCCAGCACGTATCCGCACAATCGGTATCCATCGACAAGGTTCCAAAACCCGTTCAGTCCGCATTCTATTCGCAGTTTCCGCCCGCTACCCTGAAAAAATGGGAGATCCGCAAGGAAGGCTACATCGCCGTCTTTAAGGTCAACGGGCGCAAACATTATGCTTATTATACGGCCGATGGGAAATGGGTGGCCACCGAGACCCAGGTGAAAAGAACCCGCCACCTGCCCGAACAGGTGCGCACCGCCTGGCTCAACAGCGGTTACGCCCACTGGTATGTTCACAACATCCGGAAACTGGAGACCGCCGAAGGCCACAGCTATGTGATGCACCTCAACAACGGCAACACATATGACGCTAATAAGGTCGACGCCTTCAACCAGGATCATACCCTGGTCCTGGCCCACCAGCCGGTGCTGAATTAAAGCCTAGTTAAGAAAGCCCCAGTCTACGATCCGTCGTAGATACTGTTTATCACGGATAACAAAGGTGTACTCTACACCTTTGTTATCTATATTTAGGAGGTAGATGTAAAAAGTATTTTTATCACCGGATAAGAACACTCCGTTCCGGCTCCTCGTTTCCCCATTCTCCCGGAAACTGAACTTCGGATCATAAAGATCGAAATAGGCCGTCGGCGGGATCGCCACGGTATCTTTACCCACCACCACCGTGATGGACTCGATCGTCGTATGCGGCGGCATACCGATGACCCCGCCATAATACGGCTTCCCGTCGATCCGCAACAAATGCCCCTCCTGCATCATCAGCTTATGCTTCGAAGGCAGAAAGATGCCCGATTTGATGAATACCGTGATGTTGTCGTTGCCGTATTTGATAAAATTGGGCCCCACGTCCAGCACCGGCAAAGAGGGTAGGGGAGCCTTCCCAATACTCTCGTCTACACCTGCCAGGGCAAAACTGGCGACATCGGCCCGGATATCCTTCTCCGACACCTTCGAAAAGTTGTCCCGCTTATTCCGGAAATCGGGAAAATCGAGGTCCTGGGCCATCGCCGAAACCCCGCAAAACAAAAGCAATAAAAGAATAGCTCCGCGCATGAGTGAGATTATTTATAACCGTATATGTATTCGATGGTCCCCAGCAGCTCCTTTTGTTTGTTGAAACACTGGTCCTTCGTCTTCAATCCTTTCTCCTCGTCATAAGTGTAATACCATTTCTGGTAAAAGGAATTTCCCTCTTCCGGCACCACCAGCATGCTCTTCACCCGCCCCTCCTCATACTCGAAGATGGTCAGGGGCAACAGCCGGTTCGCCCTGGGACTGTACCGAACGATATCCGTCATCAGGTGATTGTCATCGTAATAGTAGTAAATAGTCGGCAGATCCGCTCCCAGCCGTTTGCTACGCTCCTCCACGATATTCCCCTTTTCGTCCGAAACGAACCGGACATAGGTGGTATCCGTCCCGTTCTTTATCTTCAACATCGACACCGGCTTCCCCGGATGCGCTGGGTCGTAACCCCAGACATGCCGCTCCTCGGCCTTTACCTGGTTATCCGTCTCGATGGAGGTATTGACGATAGAAAGAATATGCCCGTCGGCGTCATAGTCGTATTTCGTTTCGCTTTGGTAGGTATCGCTGGTATCCAGGTTCCGCACCATCCGTCCGTTCGCATATTGGGTGATGTTCCAGCTGTCCGTCGAGCCCGCCGTCTTCGTATGGGTAACCATCTGCGAATAGTCGTTCGACAACTCCTGCTCCCCTACAAAACCCTCCGTAGGCCGGCCATCGGCCTCCAGGCTCTTCAGGGTCACCGCCCGGACCTTATTCTCCTCGAACACCTTCCAGCGGGCATTGTTCTGCCGCGTAACCACCAGGTCCTTGTATAGAAATTGAGCACCAACCGGGCCGCAAAGTACCAGCCCAAACAAGCATCCTATTATAACCTTCATATAACCACAAATTTAACCAATGGACCTAACGAAAAAACAACCATTTTAATACACGAAACCCCCTCATTTCCCTTATTTTAGGCAAAAATTAACCGCTTTGTCGCACTTACACGAAAGAAAGGAAAAGAATTGCCTCAACTGCCAGACTGAGGTCATCGGCCGCTACTGCCACAAATGCGGCCAGGAGAACCTCGAACCAAAGGAGACCGTCTGGCACCTCGTCCAGCACTTTTTCAACGATATCACCCACTTCGACGGAAAGTTCTTCGATACGGTAAAATACCTGATCAAAAAGCCCGGCTTCCTTTCCCTCGAATACATGCGCGGCCGCCGGATGTCCTACCTCAACCCCATCCGCATGTACGTCTTCACCTCAGCCATCTTCTTCATCATCCTCTATTCCATCACGAAGCCCGAGGACATGGCCAAAGGCCTCCGCCAGGATAAGACCGAAAAAAGCGCGCCCTCGACAAAAAAACTGGCTGATCTCATCGCCGATACCGCCCGCTATCACAAAAACTCGATCGTCTCCGAAGACGAGGACGATCGCCAGGAATACCACGACAAATGGGAACACCGGTTGATCGAAATTACCGCCATCCAAAAGGCCTACGGCGACACGACAAAGCAGGAATTTACAAAGCGCGCCCTCGACAGCATCCTCTTTAAAGCCTATTCGGACTCTCTCCAGATCGACACTGCCGGCGAAGTCAAGGCCGATCTTGCAAAAACCAGGCGATTCCAACGGGCAGTCCGCAATTATGCGCTCGACCGCACCGACGGTGACGATGGGGACAATTTCAACTTCATGGGCTCGGACATCACCTATCACACCATCGAACAATACGACTCCGCCGAACATGCCTTGCCCGATAGCCTCCGCGACGGCTGGTTGAAACACTTCATCACCCGCCGGGGGATCGTCATCCGGCAGGAATGGCACGAGGATAAGGCCCGCTTCGTCGAACACCTGATGGAGAACATCCTCCATTCCTTTCCGAAGATTCTCTGGATCTCCCTGCCCATATTCGCCATGATCCTCAACGTCCTCTATTTCCGGCAAAAAAAGACATTCTTTTACGTCAATCATGGCATCTTCACCATCCACGTCTATTGCGCCACCTTTATCCAGCTATTCCTCATCCTGATGCTCTACCTCATCGGCCGTGCCTCGGATTCCACCTGGGTGCATATTATCACCGGTTTGGTTACCTTTGCCATCTGCCTGTGGACGCTTATCTACCTCTACAAGGCCATGAGAGGCTTTTACGGACAGCGGAGGGCAAAGACCTTCCTGAAGTATTTCATCGTGATGGGCCTGATGTTCTGGATCAACCTGATCCTGCTGACGGTCTTCCTGTTAATCTCAGTATTCTCAGTATGAGTGCCAACAACACCGCCTTCGAACGCCTGGTCAAAATAATGGATGAATTGCGCGAGCAATGCCCCTGGGATAAAAAGCAGACCATCCAGACCCTCCGTCCCCTCACCATCGAAGAGACATATGAACTCGCCGACGCCATCACCGACAGCGACTGGAAAGGCATCAAAGAGGAGCTCGGCGACCTCTTCCTCCACCTTCTCTTCTATGCCCGAATCGGCACAGAGCAGGGACAGTTCACCCTCGTCGAGGTCCTCAACGGCATCTCCGACAAACTCATCGCCCGCCACCCGCATATCTACGGCCCCGGCGGTACAGCCGCCAACATTACGCCCAACGAACCCGGCCGGCCCGATTCCACCCCCGCCTATGCCTCCCAGCCCGGTCTCGTCGAAGTCAAGACCGAAGAGGACGTCAAACGCAACTGGGAGCAGCTAAAGCTCAGAGAAGGTAAGAAATCAGTCCTTTCCGGCGTCCCGGTCTCCCTCCCAGCCACCGTCAAAGCCACCCGCCTGCAGGAAAAAGCCGGTAAGGTCGGCTTCGAATGGGACGAGACCGCCCAGGTATGGGAAAAAGTACAGGAGGAAATGGCCGAGCTGCAGGAAGCCGTCACCGAAGGCGACCAAAACAAGATCGAAGAAGAATTCGGCGATCTTTCCTTCTCCCTGATCAATTATGCACGATTTTTGCATATAGACGCCGAGAACGCCCTCGAACGGACCAACAAGAAATTCATCGCCCGGTTCACCCGGATGGAAGAAGAGGCCCGCTCCCAGGGCAGGTCCCTGGCCGATATGACCCTGGCGGAATTGGACGCCATGTGGGATACGCAGAAGCACGCGGAGCGTGCTTCGCCTGAAGGGCCAACATTAACGCTCAACAAACGGGACGGCGAAGCCGTCCAACAAATACAAAAACCCAATAAGGATTGAGATCCTTTTTCATTGATATCTTTCGCAGGAATATTTATCTGTTACTGGCCGCCTTTGTCCTGTTCATCAGCGGCTACTTCCTCAACCTCTACTTCAGCAGCGACGCCTCGGTAGCCGTCCTTCGCAACTCTATCCAGTCCTTCCTCCAGCAACGGCAGCAGGACTTCACAACCCTCACGAAAGACACAGCCTACCTCCAGCGCCTCGCCGCCAACCGCTATTCCCGCCAGGACCTCGAGACCGTCCTCAAAAAAGAATACGGCATCTTCCTCTATACCACCGACACCGCCGGCAAACCCGGCGCCCTCGAATTCTGGAACGATCAGCGCTCCTGGCCCACAGCCGCCATCGTGGGTGGCGCCGACGGCACCGGCTTCGTCCAGCTCAGCAACGGCCAGTACGATTTTATCCGCACCACTCTGCCCACCGATACCGGCCGGTCCATGGTAGCCATCGCCCTCATCCCCATCCGCTGGCAGTACTTTATCTCGGCGAGCAACCTCACCCCCGAATTCGCCGATATCTCCTCGGCAGAAGACCGGGTACTCATCGTCACCAACCGCACCGAATTTCCAGTTCGTGACACCCACGGCAATGTTCTCTTCTATCTTCAGAAAAAACCCGGCTACCACGCCTCCGCCCATAACTGGCCCATCCCCCTGGTCATCCTGCTGGGCACCTTTCTCATCCTGATCATCATCCACAACATTGCCCATAGTATTCGCGAAAAATGGGGCGCCGTTTGGGGTATCGGCTTTCTGGTGGCCGTTATTCTCCTGCTGAGGGCCATCACCTATATCTCACCCGGGATACTCAGCCTACGCCAGTTCGACCTCTTCGATCCCAAGATCTATAGTTCCAGTTTTGTCCTCAGATCCCTCGGGGACCTGCTCATCAACGCTTTTCTCTTCTGCTGGATCATCCTCTTCGTTCGCCGGGAACTTGCCGACTATACGATCCCCCAATCCGTACACCGTTGGAAGAACTGGTTCTGGATGGCGGTCGGTCTCGCCCTGCTGGTCGTTACCACCTTTGAATTCGCTAACATTGTCCAGTCCCTCGTCCTGGACGCAAAGATATCCTTCAACGTTACCAACTTTTTCAGCCTACTCAACAACTATAGCTTCATCGGTTTCCTTGCCCTGGCCGCCCTCGCCCTCGGCTACTTCTTCCTGTCACAGGTGCTCTTCCAACTCATCGGTTACCTGATCCGCAGTCTCTCCATCGTTCTCTATATCCTCATCGCGACCATGGGGCTCATCGTGCTCACCTTCATCCCAAACCCCCTGACGGTGGAACTGGATATCCTCGTGCTCATCTGGCTTCTCGCCTACACCTGGCTGATGCAACGCCGCATCTTCTTCGATCTCCGGTTCCGCTTCAACGTCTCCGAGGTCCTCTTCTGGCTCTTCATCTTTTCGACATCCATCTCCGCCGTTATCCTTTTCGAGTCGCGAAAGATGGAAGAAGAACAGCGCCGCCAAATGGCCGACCGTCTCGCGGACCAGGCCTATCCGACCAGCGAAAAGGTCGTCAGCATCGTTTTCAGTTATGTCGACAATGACTACCTCTCGCTGAATTTCGAGCGATTCCGGGACCCTATCTCCAACCTGCTCATGAAGGATAGCATGATCAACCGCAATTTCAACCCCTACCAGACTAACTTTGAGACCCATATCTATACCTTTGACGGCGACGAAAAGCCCCTCTACAACGAACCTGCCATTTCCTACGATACCCTCAATACCATCTTCACCGTCCTGGGCAAGGCAACCGACGTCTCCGACCTGAGGTACTATTCACGAACCTTTGATAAATACACCTTCATCTATCGTAAGACCCTGCATAACGATACCACCGGCAAGATCGAGGGCTCCCTATTCATCCTCTCAGAACCAAAGAATTACAACAAGGGAGAACATGCTCTTGTGCCCGAGCTTTTCCGCCAGAAGACCGAAGATCTTCCCGAATACTATGCGATCTATAAAAAGCGGGAACTCGTCAACGAGAATGGCGATTACCCCTTCTCTACCCGCCTCACCGACGAGCAGATCCCTGCCTTCAACTATACCCATGTCAAAAAGAACGGCTATGATGAGCTCTGGCACCGCATCGGTGACGATGACTATGTCGTCGTGGTCAAGCGTGACAATTCCTCCCTCGAGGATGTCACCTTGTTCGCCTATCTCTTCAGCGCCTTCCTCTTCCTGGTCGCCCTGTTCCGGCTGGCCGCCCTCCTCATTTGGAGCCGGCTTCACTGGAGCCAGCTGAAGACCTATTGGCAAATGAACATCCGCTCCCAGATCCACACCACGATCATCTTCATCAGCCTGTTCTCCTTCGTCGTCATCGGGGTAGCAACCATCATCTTTTTCATCAATCGCTACGACCGTGATAACCGCGACCGCCTCAGTCGCTCAATGCAGATCATGGTCAGCGAGGTACAGGGCAAGCTAAGCGACCAGGGCGAAACATCGCCCGGCAAGCTGACCTATCAAGGCTCCCGGGGCCAGTTGCAAAAGCTGGTCGAGGACATCGCCCAAACCCATGCCGCCGATATCAATATCTATGACCTCGACGGCAACCTCGAGGTCTCGTCCAATCTGTTGGTCTATAACAAGGGTATCCTCAATAACAAGATGCACCCGCTGGCCTACTACAGCATGCACGATCTCAACACCATTCAGTTCGCCAACGACGAGCATCTCGGCGGTGTTCCCTATCTCAGCGTCTACCGCCCCCTCCGCGATGAGAACGGCAGAGCCTACGCTTATCTCAATCTGCCGTCATACAGTACTCAGGACGAGCTCAAAGAAGAGATCTCCAACTTCCTCGTCACCATCATCAACCTCAACGCATTCATATTCCTCATCGCCGGGACCATCGCCCTCTTCCTCACCAACCGGATCACCATCTCCTTCCTGCTCATCTCCAAGAAGATGCAGGAGATCAACCTGGGGAAGACAAACGAGGCCATCGAGTGGGATCGCAACGATGAGATAGGCGGGCTCGTGAAGGAATACAACAAGATGGTGCGCAAGCTCGAGGAAAGCGCCGCAGCCCTGGCCAAGAGCGAACGCGAGGGCGCCTGGCGCGAAATGGCCCGCCAGGTGGCGCATGAGATCAAGAATCCCCTGACGCCCATGAAGCTCAGCATCCAGTATCTCCAGAAAGCCATCGATAACAACTCGGCCAACGTAAAGGAAATGGCGGCAAGCGTGGCCCGCACCCTCGTCGAACAGATCGACCACCTGTCAAAGATCGCCTCCGACTTCGCCCAATTCGCCAATATCGGCAACCCGAAGAAAGAGGTCTTCGACCTGCATGAAATGCTGTATTCGCTGGTATCCCTTTACGAGACCACGGAGAATCTGCTGTTCAAATGGGTGCCCGTCCACCACAAGATCCACGTCTTCGCCGACAAGACCCAGCTCAACCGGCTGTTCACCAATCTGCTGCAGAATGCCCTCGAAGCTTGCGTAAATAAAAGCCGCCGCGTCATCAGCGTCAGCGAAGAAGTAAAGGAGGATAGTATTATTGTAAAGGTTACCGACAACGGCGAAGGCATTCCCCTCGAAATGCAAAGCAAGATCTTCATCCCCAATTTCACCACCAAGTCCAGCGGCACCGGCCTCGGCCTCGCCATGAGCAAGACCATCGTCGAGCAGGCCAAAGGCAAGATTTGGTTTGAAACGGTCGAGGGGGATGGAACGACCTTCTTCGTGGAACTGCCTATTTTGCGGGCTACCGAAGGTCGTTCCGTCCCCCTCAATCCATCGGCCCTACTAGGCATTCAAGCGCAAGCGAAGGATGCGAACGAGGAGAAGCGAGAGCCCGGAGCTTCGACGAAGTTCTCCGGCACCGGTACGGCTCAGCCAGACGCCTAATTAAATACCCTTTCCCTCCCTCATCTCAAACAGCCACTCCTTAAACTCGTCCAGCCCAAAGGAGGAAAGATTCTGCTCCGCCGTCACTCCCGCCTTCTGCGCCGCCAGCACGCCATAGCGAATGACATCGATCCCCTGCACCGAATGCGCATCCGGATCGACGGAGATCATCGCCCCTTGCTCCAGCGCATACCCGATCCAGCGCCAGTCCATATCCAGCCGCCGCGGGTGCGCATTCAGCTCGATCACCACATTGTTCTGCACACAGGCATCGATGATCGCCTTGTGATCTATCGGGTAACCCTCGCGGCTAAGCAATAGCCGCCCCGTCATATGCCCGAGGATAGCGGTATATGGATTCTCGATGGCCCGCAGCAGCCGGCTCGTAGCCTTCTCCTGGGTCATCCTGAGATTGGAATGCACGGACGCAATGACAAGGTCGAAGGAAGAAAGCACCTCGTCTGAATAGTCCAGCGCCCCGTCGTTAAGTATATCGCACTCGATGCTCTTGAATATGGTAAAAGGCGCCAGCTTCCGGTTCAGTTCCTCGATCTGCGCCTGTTGCTCCCTGATCCGGTCCGGTTTAAGGCCGTTCGCATAAAAGGCGCTCTGGCTATGGTCGCTGATCACCAGGTATTCATAGCCTCTCGCGATACAGCCCGCGGCCATCTCTTCCAACGAATGCGACCCATCGCTCCAGGTACTGTGGCTATGGATCACCGCGCGGATATCCCCGGGCTCGATCACCCGGCCCCAATCCTTCAGGCCCCGCTGCTCCCGCCGCACCGGCGAAACGAATGGCCGCCCCGCCGCCGCAAACAGCTCCTCTTCGCTCGAAAATGAACCCGATATCGAAAACTCCTCCAAAAACTCCCCGCTACAACTCGTCTCGAACAACACCCGCACAAAATCCGCCGGCGAAGCCGCCACAAATCCGATCTCTATCCCCTCGGTCTCACCGACCATCGCAAGCGCTGCCTCCGGCGAAGCCGTCGTCACCCACTCCAGCTTGGTCACCACCTCTAACTGCCGCCGGAAATCCCCCGTCAAAGCAAACCGATCGGCAGGAAAAGCCGCCTTCAGCGCCGCATCCAGCCGCAGCGCCAGCGGTTCCACCTCGGCAAAAAGATGACTGCCCGCATGCCTCAGCCGGAACTCGATCGCGTCCCGCACATTCTGCTGCGTCTTCTCGCCAAAACCCTTGAACAGCAGCAGCCGGTTCTCCTGGCAGGCATACAGGAGCTCGCCCACCGATTCGATCTCCATCTCCTTCCAGATAGTCGCGATCTTCTTCGGGCCAAGCCCCTTGATCTGCAGCATCTCGATCACCCCTGGTGGGGTCTTATGAACGATCTCCTTCAAAGCTTTCAGCTCCCCGGTCTGCTGTATCTCCAGTATCTTTTTCCCGATGGAATCCCCGATCCCCTTGATCGCCGATACCTTCTCTAAAGGCATCCCCTCCACCGGCGGCAGCTTATCGATCGTAAAGGCCGCCACCGAATAGCTCTTCGCCTTAAAGGAATTCTCCCCATGGATATCCATCAACTTGGACAGCAGGCTGAACTGCTCCGCAATAAATTCATTGTCGATACTCATGCGCCTAAGTTACTGCATCCCCTTCAAACCCGCGTCCCGCCTCAGCAGTACATAAATGAAAAAGGCCTGGATTTCTCCAGGCCTTACTATTTTCTGCCAAACTAAGGAAGAACTATTTCTTCTTTGCAGCTTTCTTAGCAGCTTTCTTCTTGGGAGCAGCTTTCTTTTTAGGAGCTGCCTTTTTCTTAGCGGCTTTTTTTGCAGTTGCCATTTTTTTAGAATTTAAATTGGTTAGTAAAACTAATTTACACCCATAAAAATAGAAACTTCTTTGGAAGTTCCAAAAAAATTTTTGAAAAATCCAAAAAATTTTCTAAGCACCAGCTTCTACAGCAACCGCGTTGACCGAGACAAAGGTCTTATCGCCTTTCCCCTTCCGAAACTCAACCGTACCATCGGAGAGGGCAAACAGCGTATAGTCCTTGCCTACACCAACGTTCTTACCAGGATGATACTGCGTACCACGCTGACGAACGAGAACATTGCCGGCAATCGCGGGCTGCCCGCCATAGATCTTAACTCCTAAGCGCTTGCTATGCGAGTCGCGACCGTTCTTTACACTACCTTCACCTTTTTTGTGAGCCATTGTATATCTCTTTTAAAACTTAAGCCCAAAGCCTTCGCAGAAGGCTTGGAAAATTATGCAATTTCCGCAATCCGGATCTTCGTATAGTGCGTGCGATGACCGTGTTTCTTCCGGAAACCCTTCCTTCTCTTCATCTTGAAGGCGATCACCTTGTCACCCTGAACATGATCCAGGATCTCAGCCTTGATCACAGCCTTTACATCCTTGCCGGCAGCGAGCTTATCGCCATCCGTCAAAAGAACTTCAGCAAACTCGACCTTGTCACCGGCATTGCCCGCGATGCGGGGAACGTACAAAGTCTGATCCTTCTGGACCTTGAACTGCTGACCGGCTATTTTCACAACTGCTAACATGATAATTTAATTTAGTGCACCGGGGCTGTGTTGATCCCGAAAGAAACCCATCCCCGGTGCACCGCTGATGATGGGCCTTCGGCCGTCGAACCAGGGGTTCGAGCCTGAGGGCTGCAAAGGTAAGGGGAATCAGGGAAAAAAAGAAGGGATTCCACGAAAAATCCCACCCAACCGCGAAAATAACCCAAAAACATCAAAATCAGCCTGTAATGCACCACGCGCCGAAGGGGCAGGGGGCGCTCCCCACCCATTGTCCATTGCTCAAATTCCCGTACGTTTGCCCCCATGAACATGAAGATCAAATCATTCCTTGCCAGGCCTTTCGCATCATATATATACAAGGGCATACAGAAGGGGATGACAACGGCAGTCGCGGATCAGGAGGCAATTTTGAGCCAGTTGTTGAAGGTCGGAGCCAAAACGGTCTTTGGAACGGAACACAAGCTGGGCGATATAAAAACATACGAAGAATACACCCAGGCGGTTCCCATCCGGGACTACGAGCAGTTCTCGGGCTATATCCAGCTGATCAAGGAAGGAAGGCATAATGTATTGTGGAAGGGCCAGCCCATCTACCTTGCCAAGACATCCGGCACCACCAGCGGCGTCAAATACATCCCCATCACAAAAGACTCGATAGACAATCATATCCTCACGGCCCGCAATGCCCTGCTTTGCTACATGGCCTCGACGGGCAATACGGCCTTCGCCGACGGGAAGATGATCTTCCTGTCCGGCTCGCCCGAACTGGAAAGGGTAGGGGGCATCCCCACCGGCCGGCTCAGCGGCATCGTCAACCACCACGTCCCCGGCTATCTCCGCACCAACCAGCTCCCCTCCTACGAGACCAACTGTATCGATGATTGGGAAACCAAGCTGGACAAGATTGTCGAAGAAACCCTCGGCCAGGATATGACCCTCATCAGTGGCATCCCGCCGTGGGTCCAGATGTACTTCGACCGGCTCGCCGAGCTGAAAGGCATGCCCATAAAGGATATCTTCCCCAACTTGTCGGTGCTCGTTCATGGCGGGGTCAACTTCGAGCCCTACAAGCATCGCCTCTTCGACTCGATCGGTAAAAAAGTGGACACCATCGAGACTTTTCCCGCCTCCGAAGGCTTCTTCGCCTTCCAGGACACCCGCGAAGACGAAGGCCTGCTTTTGAATACCAATAGCGGCATCTTCTTCGAATTCATCCCCGCCTCCGAACTGGGCAGGGAAAACCCAAAACGCCTTTCGCTGAAGGATGTCAAAGTGAATGAGAACTACGCGCTCGTCGTCAGCAACAATGCCGGCCTCTGGGGCTACAGCATCGGCGATATGGTTCGCTTCACCTCGGTCGACCCCTGGCGTCTCGTCGTCTCGGGCCGTACGAAACACTTCATCTCCGCCTTCGGCGAACACGTCATCGGGGAAGAGGTGGAGTATAGTCTGATGAAGGCCGCCGAAGAAGTAGGGCTCCATATCACCGAGTTCACCGTCGCGCCCATGATCCAGCAGGAGAAAGGCAAATCCTATCACGAATGGTTCGTGGAATTCGACGGCAGGCCCGGCGACCTGGCCGCTTTCGCCGATAAAGTCGACCACAACCTCCGCGAGAAGAATATCTATTATGACGATCTGATCACTGGAAATATCCTTCAACCCCTTAAGATCCGCCCGGTAAAGAAACACGGCTTCATCGATTATATGAAATCGATAGGCAAGCTGGGCGGCCAGAACAAAGTACCCCGGCTCAGCAACGACCGTAAGCTCGCAGCCGAACTGGAAAAATACACCGAGTAACAAACCCAAACCCAATGTCAAACACCAGCGTAAAAAAGCGCATCGCTATCTTCGGCTCCACCGGTTCCATCGGGAAACAGGCGCTCGAGGTCATCGATGCCAATCCGTCCGCTTTTAGCGTGGAGGTGCTGACGGCCCATAGCAATGACGAACTCCTCATCAAACAGGCCCTGCACTTCAAGCCCGATATCGTCGTCATCGGCGACGACAAGAAATACACCCAGGTAAAGTCCGCGCTCTCCGGCCAGCCCATCAAGGTCTTCGCCGGTGACAAGGCCCTCGAAGAGGTCGCCGCCATGGATATCTATGATATGATGCTTGCCGCGATCGTCGGCTTCGCCGGCCTCCGGCCCACGTTGAAGGCCATCGAGAACGGCAAGGCCATCGCCCTGGCGAACAAAGAGACCCTCGTCGTGGCGGGGGATATCGTCATCCAAAAAGCCCTTGAACATAAAGCCCCCATTATTCCCGTCGACTCTGAGCACAGCGCCATCTTTCAGTGCCTCATCGGCGAGACCCGTAACCGCGTCGAGAAGGTAGTCCTCACAGCCTCCGGCGGACCCTTCCTCGGCAAAAAGCCCAACTTCCTGGTCAATGTCAAGCGCGATCACGCCCTGCAGCATCCCAACTGGAGCATGGGAGCCAAGATCACCATCGACTCGGCAACGCTGATGAACAAAGGACTGGAGATGATAGAGGCGAAGTGGCTCTTTGGCCTGCTGCCCGACCAGGTACAGGTAGTAATTCATCCTCAGAGCATTATACACAGCATGGTCATGTTCGAGGACGGCAGCATCAAGGCGCAGATGGGGCTGCCCGATATGAAGCTGCCCATCCAGTATGCGCTGGGCTTCCCCCGCCGCATGGCCAATAATTTTCCCCGTTATGATTTCCGCAAGCCCAACACCCTCACTTTCGAGGAACCCGATACAAGGACCTTCCGCAACCTGGTGTTGGCCACCGAGGCGCTCAACAAAGGCGGCAATCTCCCCTGTGTGCTGAATGCAGCCAACGAGATCGCCGTCTTCGCTTTCCTGCGCAATCGTATCGGTTTCCTCGACATGACCGACCTCGTCGAACGGACCATGCAGGAACTGCCCTTTGTCGAGCGGCCCACACTGGAAGAATATTTTGAAAGCGATGGGGAGGCCCGTAATTTTGCCGCATCTTTAATAAAATTGTAGATTGTAGGACCGGGCTTGCCCGGTCCAAAACTTAAAACATGGTATTACTAGCAATAGAGTGGGCATCCGTCGGCGTTAAAGTCCTCCAATTTATCCTCTCCTTTTCTATTTTAGTGGTCCTTCACGAGTTGGGTCACTTCCTGCCCGCCCGCTGGTTTAAATGCCGGGTCGAAAAATTCTACCTCTTCTTCAATCCCTGGTTCTCTCTTTTCAAAAAGAAGATCGGCGAGACCGAATACGGCCTCGGCTGGATCCCCTTCGGCGGTTATGTCAAAATATCCGGCATGATCGACGAGAGCATGGACAAAGAGCAGATGCAGCAGCCTGCCCAGCCCTGGGAGTTCCGCAGCAAACCCGCCTGGCAGCGCCTCATCATCATGCTCGGCGGCGTCACCGTCAACGTGCTGCTCGCCTTTGCTATATTTATAATGGTCATGTGGGTCTGGGGCAAGGACTATATCCCGGTTTCCAATCTTAAATACGGCCTTTATGCGGATAGCCTTGGCCGCAAGATGGGCCTGCAGGATGGCGACAATATCATTGCGGTGGCTGGCAAGCCCCTCGAAAAGCAAGGCTCCGTAGGCTCCGAGATGATCATGAACGAAGCCAAAACAGTCACCGTCGTCCGCAACGGCGACACCGTCCAACTCAATGTTCCCCCCGGCGTCATCGGTCAGTTGAACAAGAATCGCCTCGGCGGCCTCGCCTATATCCGCTATCCCGAGGTAGTGGATTCGGTGATGCCCTGGGCGAAGATCACCGCCGGCGACCTCCGCAAAGGCGACACCCTTATCGAGATGAATGGTCGCCCGATCCACTTCGCGACCGATCAGATAAAGGACTCCGCCTTTCAGCACATGAAGAGCATCATGTCCAACCACCTCACGGTCGTCCGCAACGGTCACGACACCGTGCAGGTCACCATCGAACGCAATCCCGCCAAGGACAGCACCATGGGCATCGCCTACCAGGCCGCCGATAAGCTCCTCGGCAGCAAACATACCGCCTACACCTTCCTGCAGGCCGTTCCCGCAGGCGTCCACCAGGCCATCGAGACCCTGTCCAACTATATCCGCAACCTGAAACTCATCTTTACCTCCAAGGAGGTCAAGGCCCAGGACTCCCTCGGCAGCGTCATCAGCATCGCCGGCATCTTTCCCTCAATCTGGGACTGGCAAAGCTTTTGGATGCTCACCGGCATCTTCAGCATCCTGCTGGCCTTCATGAACGTCCTGCCCATCCCGGCCCTCGACGGCGGCCACGCCCTCTTCACCATCGTCGAGATGATCTCCGGCCGCAAGCCCAGCGACAAATTCATCGAATATGCGCAGATGGTAGGCATGATCCTTTTGTTCAGCCTCATGGCCTACGCCCTCGGCCTCGACATCTTCCATGTCTTCGGACACAAGTAACCACCGCCGACCCGCCGCCCCCTTCCGCGGCTCACAAATTATTCGTATATTTGCAGTCCCCCTCTCCGGTCCCAAACCGGGGAGGGGTCGCCAAAAAACTGGGGGTGCCTGGTTTTGACAGCATAGATCTTTGAAGGTGCAAGCATGTCGTGCGTTGGATAATTAGCACGTTAATCTGAATATTCAAACTTCAAATGGCAATACTCAGTATGCCATGGCTGCCTAATCAGTGATTAGATAGTCATTTGGGCCGCGCTGGCCGGTTCGCCCGTTACCACGCTGCGCCGCCGACTCAAAACAAACACGGGATGCTGCAACGGTAGGCTGTGCCCGTTGCTTAAGCTCATCCAGCTAAGGAGGTGGTTGGTTCGTCCGTCCCCGGCCACCCCCCGACAACCAATGACGGAATAAACATGTAGAAAGCTTTCGGCGATTATGTTTGGACAGGGGTTCGAGTCCCCTCACCTCCACGAATGGTATCAAGCCGCTGATTTTCAGCGGCTTTTTTGTTGATAGCTGAAGAGTAATTGAACTCAGTCACTACGGTGCGACCGGTCGCTTATTTAGCATGCTTTCCTGCCAATTATTGACGATAATAAAATATTTCGGAAAACGGTGATCACAGCATCGCGCCGGCGGTCCTGGATAAAACGAGCAAAGCCCCGGGAAAGGGGCCTTACTTCCGTGATCCATTGTTTGCTATTACTTAATGCTTAATAAGGTATCCAAAAACACCGTCTGTTTCGCTGGCAGGACCTGCTGAGAAGTACAGCCTGCCTGGATCGGTGGTGCCTGCGGGGGGGAAGGTCAACGACCACAGTCCTTCGATCACGATCGGCTGTTTGTGTGACTGAAGCTGACCGAGAAAGTCTCCATTGGGGGTAAATACGTTGATGCGTCCGTCGCCAAAGTTCCCCACCAGGATCACCGGGGATTTGCGGTCGAATCCGCCACTTTGGCTGTTAGCAGTGATGTTATCGTAGCCGCCATGCCCTTCACCACCAGTATTCACATCTTTATCTTCAAGGAAGGAGGCCGGGGCCATCGTAATGCCCCAGGGTGCGTTGAGGGTGCCGCGGCTAGCCAATCTTTTTACAAATACTCCACTGGTCGTGAAGATGCTCACAAAACCGGTCCCTGCACCTTTTACCGGATGGCCATCCGATCCCAGTTTGGCATAGACGACATAAATCGAATCGCCAATGGCCTGGACGTTGTAGGGAGAGTAGCCCTGTGGTAAAGACGGATCAAAGAAGGCCATACCATCCATCTTAAAAGTGGTATCGAATGCATCGATCCTTTTCAGTGAAAAGTTAGCGCCATAGACAAAGTTGCGCTTGTTAAAAGTACCGATAGCCATACCGGTATAGCTGCTGTTGGCGGGATGACTGATAAATTTGGCATCGTTGCCGGCAGCTGCATTCCAGGCTGACATTCCGCCTTCAAAGTTGTTAAAGGCGAAAAGAGAGTTGCTGCCATCGGGCATTTTGAAGCCTTTGCCCGCGGTGAAGACGACGCCGCAGGGAAATCCCTGTGCGGAATCCGCTATATTATCGGAAGAAGGGATATTCACGGCCCGTACTCTTACACCTTCTACGCTATAAAGCTCACTGACATGACCACCCACGGAGTTCACCCAGGCAGTGCCGCCTGAAGACCAGGCGACGCCAAAGCCATTGATGAGGGTCGGGTCCAGGGGCTGGACGGGATGATATTTTGCTTTGTTGGCTACAAGGTTGATCACATCGAAATCCCGCAGGGACTTATCATCGATATGACCTTTTTGACAGCCAAAAGACAGTACTGCTGCCGTTGCCATTAACAGAGAGCTCGCACCAGATCTCCATCCTACAGCCGTTAATTTTTTCGTGTACATTAGGACGATTTTAATGTTATTTGATAATGCTTTCCCAAACCTACATTCTTTTCCGGCCTGTTCGGACCGACATCTTCCCAACGGTAGGTCCTGTCCTCCGAACGGCGGCTTGCCGCCCTCATCCGGGAAGCGGATCGCTGCAAGGGTATGCCACAATTGCCACGGGATATCCAATCGAGTTCAAATAGAGAAGAAAGGCGATAAAATATAATATCTAAGATTTGAGTGAGTACAGTACACTATGACCTTCAGCGGCTTTTGACCCGTCATTTTCAACTCAACGAAATTATTGTCATTTATTTTGTAGAGTTCCGATGACTGATCCTTGGTTTTAAGCTTTCTCCATTTAGAATCTAGTCGACAGACGACTCCGCCATGGGCCGGGCCGTGATCACCCAGAGCCTGGAAGCCTTCAAGGCCAAAGGTATCGTACGCCGGGCAACCATCGAAACCATCCATAGCTACTATTGCAGCGAACCCCTTGTTGGGGGCGAATTCTTTAGCGTCGTTCTGAAGCAGGATATCACGTTCAAAGGAAAACCCTGCATGTCGATCGAAGAGATCGGCATCTTTCAGGTAAAGGATGGAAAGATCATAAAAGAACACTTTTTTTACCGACAGGTGTTGGCGGATTGGAGCGGCAGGCCAAACCTGCCGCCCCACGACTCCACATTCGGCTACAACATCCGTAGATTCCACTACGCCCGCTTCCCGAAAGCCGCCGAATTTTACGAGGTCAAAATCGCCAAAAAAATGAAAATTGTTCTCACCGGCTCCCTGGGCCACATCAGCAAGCCCCTCGCCGAAATTCTCGTCCGTCAGGGGCATACCATCACGGTTATCAGCAGCAAACAAGATAAGGCAAAAGATATCAATGCAATAGGCGCTGTCCCGGCCATCGGATCCCTCGAAGACCCCAACTTCCTTACGGCCAGTTTCAAAGGCGCCGACGCCGTCTATCTGATGGAGCCCCCGGGCAATTTCTTCGACCCGAACTTCGATGTTCATGAACATGTTGCCGGCCTCGCCCGCAACTTTGTCCAGGCCGTCCAGGACTCCAGCGTCCGGCGCGTCGTACACCTCAGCAGCATCGGCGCCCATACCGACCAAAACAATGGCCTGCTAAAATTTCACTATAACGTAGAAAAGATACTCGGCCAATTGCCCGCCGGCGTCGCCATCAGCTTCATGCGGCCCGTTGGGTTTTATTACAATCTCTTGTCATTCATCCCTATCATCCGTTCACATGGGGCCATCATCACCAATTACGGTGGAGATGACCCGGAGCCCTGGGTTTCACCGCTGGATATCGCCGCGACCGTCGCCTCGACGATCACCCAACCCTTCGCAGGCCGCATGATCCAGTACATCGCCAGCGATGAGCGCTCACCCAATGAAGTGGCATCGATCCTCGGCGCCGCCATCGGCAGGCCAGACCTGAAATGGGTCATTATCCCGGACCAACAGGCGCTCGATGGTATGCTCGCCGCAGGGATGAATCCCAGTGCCGCCCGGGGCCTGGTGGAAATGAACGCAGGCCGTCGTGGCGGCCGGCTCTATAAAGATTATTTCAGCCATCGACCCGTCCTGGGAAAGGTGAAAATGACCGAATTTGCCAGTGAATTTGCTGCCGCCTATACAAATGCGAACCCGCAACCGGCGTCGGCGCATTAGGCCTGCAAGGAAACGGCCATAAGCAGAATAGGAAATGGCCAAAAGCGAAAAGAGAATATCATTAACAGAACAGGAATAGACCATAAGCCGAAAAGAAAAGACCATAAACACACAGGAACAAACCATGCGAACAGTATTGATTACCGGGGCAAACAAAGGCATCGGTCTCGAGACGGCCAGACAACTCGCGCAACTGGGAGGGTATTTCATCTATCTCGGCAGCCGCGATAAGGCCAGAGGCGAAGCCGCGATAAAGCAGCTCAATGCAGAAGGGGTCACCACTGTCGAATGGATCCAAATTGACGTCACCGACATCGAATCCATCCGGCACGCCAAAGAAACGATCCAGGCATCGACAGGCGCGCTCGACATCCTCATCAACAACGCCGGCATCGCCGGCGACCAGCCCCAGCACATCGCCACTACCGATATGCGGAACCTGCGAACCGTCTTCGAAACCAATTTCTTCGGCGCCGTGCAAACAACCCAGGCCTTTCTGCCGTTATTGGAACGGTCCGCCGCACCGGTTATCGTTAACGTCTCCAGCGAGCTCGGCTCACTGGCCCGCCATAGCGCCGCCGAACGAAACCCCAATTGGGACAACTTCGACGCCTACAGTTGTTCCAAGACAGCATTGAATGCATTTACCCTGGCGCTGGCAAACCAATTCCGGAGCAGCAAATTCAGGATCAATAGTGTCACGCCGGGATTCACGGCCACGGACCTTAATCAGCACCAGGGGCCCCAGCCGGTCTCGGAGGGCGCAAAACATATCGTACGATCCGCGATCATCGGCCCCGACGGCCCAACCGGGAAATTCCTGAAGGACGGCGTCGTACCCTGGTAACACCGCCGAAGCCAGGGCCAGGCGAGACGTCCGCGCAAGGCACCCATAAAACATTAACCCATGAACAAGATCCGCCGCATCAAAAGCATTACGGAATTTCACGACCTCCGTCAGTTGCCAAAACCGCAACACCCGCTCATCAGCGTCGTCAACGTCGAGGACGTCCACCATGCACCCGACGAGGAGCCCGAGAATTTGGTCCTGGACTACTACAACATCTCCCTCAAGCGCAATTTCAGCGGCAAATTCCGCTACGGCCAGCAGGAGTATGATTTTGACGAGGGGATCATGTTCTTTATCGCGCCCGGCCAGGTATTCCGGATCGAGCACGATAGCGCCCGGCCGATCAACCAATCCGGGTGGATGCTGCTGATCCATCCCGATTTTTTATGGAATACCCCGCTGGCCAAATCCATCCGGCAACGCGAATATTTTGACTATTCCGTAAATGAGGCCCTGTTCCTCTCCAGGAAAGAAGAACTTACCATTACGGGCATCATCCGGACCATCCACCAGGAGTACCAGAACAATATCGACCAGTTCAGCCAGAACATCATCATTTCCCATCTCGATGCCCTGCTCAACTATGCCGAACGGTTCTATCATCGCCAGTTCCTGACCCGGAAAATTGCCAACCACCGGATCCTCGACCGGCTGGAGAAGATCCTCGAGGAATATTTCACTGCCGAAGACCTGATCAGAAAAGGGTTGCCCTCCGTGCAAGAGATCGCCGCGCAATTAAATGTATCCCCCAACTATCTAAGTGGCCTGCTTAAAGTATTGACCGGGCAAAGTACCCAGCAGCATATCCACGAAAAGCTCATCGAAAAGGCAAAGGAAAAACTCTCCACTACCGATGCCTCGGTCAGCGAGATCGCCTACAACCTCGGGTTCGAGCACCCGCAATCCTTCAGTAAATTCTTTAAGACAAAGACCAACCAGTCACCCCTGGAGTTCCGGCAATCGTTTAATTGATCAACTGCCTCCCGCGCGGTTCTTTCTGCACCGGATGTTTCGAGCGCCCGGGCCAGCGCCGGTTATTCGAGTGGTAACCAATATCGCCCTTACAGTGCATCGAGGTGCTCCTTTTCCAGGACACCGACACCAGGTCCTAACTGCATCTGAACGCCATGAAATATCTCGTGCAACGTTATTTCTCCCGAACCTCTGCAAGGAGCGTCATCGAGTCAATGAATCGGGGGGAACGCATATCGGCCAATGCCGCATTTATCAATGCTTTTCCAAAAAGCAACTGCGCCCTATAGCCTGACAGCGATAGTTTACCGGCCCCGATCTGCTCACCTACTTGCTGCAGAGTAACCGTTTGCAGGTCGGGGTCATCAATTATACCAGTAGAATTGGAGGCATCTGCTAATTTTAGCATTAAAACAGCATAAACCAGGCGACAGATTTGGCGCATGGTAAAGAACCTCGCCCGGTTATAGGAATTCAAGCCGGCGCCGAAATAAGCACCCAGCAATCCCTCATTATCAATACGTAATGTTGTAACTCGGAATGGCTAAGCAATCACACCCTTTTTGTTGAAGATGGCCAGATATAAAAGAACACCGATCAGTAATACATTGAACTCCACGCCGTTTCGGCCCGCGCCCACTACAAACCAGCCTTCAGCCGCATGGATCATAATGATGCCAGCCACTAGAATCGGGATGGTGACTATGGCAACGAGCCGTATGTAGCGATTTAAAATGAGCAGTATCGCACAGGCCACGTGCGAAAGTTTAATTACCCAGGCCAGTGGCAACGCGATTAGCGCAAACCCCACATGGTTCAAATACTGATTACCGAAGTTATTTACGGCGCCTGTAAAAATGCTGAGGAAACCATGCATAAAAAACACGGCAGCCAGCGTAATTCGCAGAACGAGAGTGGAGGTGATAATTCTATCCATGATGCGGTATCTTTAAGGCAATTTAAGTAGAACCCGATTGTCAGAATTGTAAAAAAACGACAGCCACTCAATCGGTGTATAGAAAGGAGGAGCTTTCTGCGCCTACACTTTTGTTGCGCACAAAACAGTACGGCGACATCCCGGCAAATTCCTGAAACTCTTTAATGAAATGCGATTGATCCGTATAGCCGAGTTCGAAGGCAATGGAAGTAAGTTCGCTATAGCCGGCCGTAGCGAGTCGGTTAAGCGCCAGCTCGAATCGAGAAAGACGTTCATATCTTTTTAAAGGTACACCAACCTGTTTTTTAAATCTGCGCTGCAACTGCCGTTCTGATATCCTGAATGAGGAAGCCAGCATCTCCATATCACCAACTCCTCCCTGTTTGTGAATAATGCTTTGAACCGTAAAATCCAAAGATACTTTTGCCAATTTCTCGAGAAAGAAACTGTCTAGGACTGCCACACGGACCAGATGCGTTTTGTTTCTCAGTCGCTCAGCAAGATTACACCTGTAAACCAGGTTGATGTCGGGCATCTGATTGGTTAGTTCATCGGCGCCCATTCCGAAAAAAGTGCTAAGTGCGTGCGGATAAAAGCTTACTCCGAAATGTGAAAAGGTACCATGCATAAAGACCTCAGTCGGCTGCGTACGCACACCTTTCAGGTAACAAAGCGGCATTTCTTCGCCCGTTTCATCATTTATGATCGGCTCAAAACAATCTATATCTTGAAAAATTAATCGCGGGTAGCGGTCGCCAAAACTTAGGATATTCAACCGCGGAATGGAGAATTGCTGTCCGTCGAGACTCCAGTAGTATCGCACCAGGTTTCTGAGTAATTCGGCAGGAGCGTATTGACGGTAGCGCATGGCAACTCATTTGATCATTTTTAATTCATTCCCTCTTGCAAACCATTCTTCAACTGCAAATATTCCTTTACTGAAACAGCCGATTTCTGGTTCAGCAAAGCGATTCGCCGAAGCCATTCCTTATCACCAATGGGGCAGATGCACAATAAAGAAAGCTACAACTCCGTGCAACAGCAAGGAAGGTCCGGGTTTTCATATCAGGAAGTTCCGACTATTGTGTCAGCCAAACAAATCGGTTATTTCCCTGTCAATGACTTAAAGTGTTCGATGTATTGTTCTTTCTTTAAGGACGGCCGTAAGATAGCCGCTTCGCGGCTTCTCGAGGATGGCTGTTTCATAAATGTCGTCCCAGTTATAAAGCTCATTGTTGAGTGTTATTCCGAACTTGTCTATAAGGATTTTAGCTTTTTTTTGAGTCTGAATTGGCGGAGGCTCATAGATAGCAAATATCTAAGAATTAAATATTACGCCATAATCATCGGATTATGAGGCTTTTGATAAGTGCCCATAGTAGAGCGATATTTATTGATTTTCAGCTAAGTGATCAATAAAGACTATATTGGAGTCCACTTTGAAGACAAAGATGGGCGTGGCCAGGCATAAAAATGCATATTCACGACGAAATCAAAGAAATTTCCCTCCCTTTACACTCAAACGATCGACGGGGCGGCATTTTGGCTACCGGACAATTTTTTGTCAGAGTCCGAAGCAATTAGGACGGCCGGATGCCGATTGAATTAGGTTCAAAATCAAAAACAGGAGAATATAAATGTCAGAAACATGGAACAAAAAAGAGCGGGAAAGAAAAAAACGGCAAAAAATGAAGGAAAAGCTGGAAAAAAGAGACGAGCGGAAGTCTGCCAATAAAGGAAATAAAGGTCTGGAAAGCATGCTGGCTTACGTTGACGAACATGGGAATCTCTCTGACAAACCGGTCGATCCAAGAAAAAAAATCGTTATCAATGCCGAAGACATCCGCGTAAGCGTACCGAGGCAAGACGAGATCGCTGCCGGGGATCAGCTGCTGGTCGGCATCGTCACCCTTTTTAAGACCGATAAGGGATATGGTTTTATAAAGAATTTGGAAAATCAGGAGAGTTATTTTTTCCACGTCAACTCATTGGTGGACCCCGTAAAGGAAAATACCAAAGTAAATTTTCAAGTCGAAAAAAGTCCTAAGGGGTTAACGGCCATCAATGTGCGAGCGGTCAAGGCATGATCAAACGGCCCACAAATAATAATTGACCTCCCGGCAGGAATATATACAATTGATGATCCTGCAGGTTACAGTGACCACAAGTGATTCCCGAATTAGCGACAACAGTTGAGCAACTCGTTCGATTGGAATCCCCTCACCTCCACGAAAATTTTGGCCCTGCAAACCAACGAGTTGCAGGGCCATATTGTTGATACCGAAAGGGGAAATGGAACTTTCTCAAATAGTAGGGGTCTCCTTGTTCAAAAATGACCCCTGCCGCTTCTGTTGGACCCGGCCCGGTACCAGGCGCATAAGGTGCCTGTCTTTATGGTTTGTTCCGCCATTGTTGCATCTGCCGACGCCTCCAAACCATCGCAAATTGACATAAATGTTCTCGCCCTTACCGGGACAAACAGGAGTATTTGCACGCGAACCAAATGTCAGTTGCATCTGAATGTCAATAAGGACGATCTGGTCATCTGGATGACGATCTTTTTATCGGCCATAAATTTTCTAACGAGCATATCGCCATTCAACACATGGAAAAGGTCCTTACCCATTGATGAAATGCCAAAGGTACTCTCGACTTTTCCATTCGAGATTTCTAAATCGAAGGAGAAGTTGGCATTCTTTCTATTATCGACCGCTTGTAGCTCTATTTTGCTAAAGGCGAGCTGCTGCTCTTCAGTCATGGCCTTTTTTAGCAAGATCCTCATAGCGGGTAAATACTTTGTCCAAAGCGCAACGGACTTTCCTTCAGTCATAAATATTCGCGATTTAAATTGTGATTCAGGCCTATCTAAAGGTTGAATACGCAATGATACGCTATATGCAGCTGTAATAGGCTACTTTAACGCATAATTTGAAATAATAGTGTCTGGCCTCGATTCACCCTCTTTCTTTTTGTGCCATTACCTACGCCATCGCGTAAAGACAAATATTAGCTCAAAATATGCGACCTTCCCGTGAATTAAAGTCAAATTATATGGCATCCCCTCAGGCCCAAAAAGATAAATTCGAAGACGGATTTCAGCAGATAATAGACGCCGCGCCCGTCAACGTCGGGTCAAAATGGAATGGTAGGTACAATTGGGTGGATCCTCCCGGAAAAACCGCATCTCAACCAAAGGTAGAGACAGTGGTAAATAAGCTTTCGCCGGAACTAAAGGAGCAATACGAAGACTTACTAAACAATTTCAAACACAATCGATTGTAGAAGGGCAATTTCCTTATTGGAAATGCCCATATTGAAAGCCACTACGGGTCAGATCCCGCCGACAGAGCTTTCGAGATCGTTCATCGCTTTGCCGATCGGGCGTTGAAGCTGAATGACTCCATCGCTGGAAGTCATAGGGCCAAAGCCAGCGCTTATCTTTTTTATGATTGGAAGAAAGCTTATGAAGCATTATAAAGAGCCAAAGAACTGAACCCCTCATCCATTGAAACGTATGAACTACTGGTCGTCCAGACGCCGGCCGATATGGATATCTTTGCTGAACGCTACGATGAGGCTATCCGCGAGGCGGAAAAACTGCTGGTCACTGATCCGGAGATGCGGCGGCGTTCGAAAGTGGTAAAGAAAAATTCTCGGGGTAGATTAATATTAATTAAATTTGCTATATCTACCCTCAGTAAGTCTTACTCCCCATATTTTGTTCACTTTTTTAAAAGCTAAATCAATGAAACACTCCAAAATTGCCTGCATGCTGCTTTATGCGGCCATCCCATTCTATTGTATCTCCTGCGGTGGTGGGGGAGGCGAAAAGCAAACCAGCGCCGACTCCACCGCTGCCGACACCACCAGAGTCGCGGTTACACCGAAAGTGACTACTATTACGACGCCGGAAAATATGATGGTGGCAACGCACAAGGTTTCCAATTATGCAAAATGGCTAGCCTCCTACGATGCGCATGACTCCTTACGGTTGGTGAATGGCCTTCACAGCTTCGTTATTGGCCGAGGCGCGAAAGATTCGAATACGGTAATGGTTGGGGTGAAAGTAGATGATATGGCCAAGGCAAAAGCATTTGCCAAATCCCCCGGCCTGAAACAGGCAATGCAAAAAAGTGGGGTAATAGGCGCACCTTCGTTTGCCTTCGTTACGCTTGTCTTCCAGGATACTGGAGCCATCCCCTCGGACCTCCGCTCCAGAACCATGTTTACTGTTAAGGATTGGAACGCCTGGCAAACGTCATTTCAGGAAGGAGAACAGGAAAGGAAAGAGAATGGGATAACCGTTAGAGCCATAGGCCATGACGTCGACAATGATAAAAAGGTCGTGCTTGTAACAGCGATCATGGACACTGCCAAAGCCTATGCCTGGTGGAAGTCCGATATGCTGAAAAAAAGAAGAGCCGCGAGTGGTGTCATAGACGAACCGCAACGTTTTCTATACCGGGTAGCGAAGCGGTACTAGGTCCGTTGGGTTAACCGGGCGTATCCTTGCGCATGGACATCACCATTGTAATATACACCGGCACCGTTATCAGCAGGAAAAAGTACCATCTTTCATTCACAGTGATCCCTTTTTCGAGAATGATGACATTGGCCAAAGCACCCAACACCAGCAGGATACCGCCCACCGAAGCGTCTTCACGTTTTGCCTTCATGATGATACTGTTAGATTTGACAACATTTTCGCCCAATTTTTTGCCCGGCCTTCCAGCTCCGGGATTTCATAGATGCTATTGATCGTATTACGATAGAAATGCACGGCCATCGGTGCGCCGCCGGTGGTGAATTCGAATTCCAACGCAATGGACTTCAGAAACTCTTCGGGCTTGTTCCGCTTATATTCGCGACTATTGATGGCGCCATATACCTTTTTCACTGTACAGGCTGCGATCTCCCGAAGGTCGATGACCCGGGTCTTATATTCTTCAGCCTGTTCTTCCGTGATCAGCAGTTTTCTATTGGGCCCGTCCAGACCCAGGACCTTGTCTTGTAAGACTTCCTGGCCTGTAAAAGAAAGGTTGTGAACGATTCCGGCGTTTTTGAAGAAGGATAAAATGCTGTTCTTTCGTGCCTTTAGCTGATTATTATGCATGATGACAAGGAATGTAATAATGATGGAAATGGTGAGGACCAAAATGAATACGATGGTCAGGTGTGACATAACGTATAGATTAATAAAAGAGATGGTCAGTCAATATCGTTGACTGGCATTAGATGATTGCTGTAGTAAGCTTAAGCTGCCGGAGAAGTGCAGAAGTCTTTAAGAGTAGAAAAGGAGTATAGCTCCCGGCAGAAGGGGAAAAATTCGGTGAATGAGTCGATATAATTCAATTTACTGCCCACCTTGCAAACATAGCAACTAAACCGGCAAATGGCAACTCGCAGGTCTTATTTATAAGTTAAAAGTAGCGGAGAGGCATCGACCTTCATGCGGCTTTCGTTTTAAGCCGGCTAATTGCTCACCAGCCGGTAGTGCGTCGATACATGCCAGTGCCGGAGGGTAGTGATCTTGAATTGGTTTCCTTTCGGCGTTACATACACCAGCTTCACCTCGCGAAAAAGGTTGTCGTTATCCAGGAATCCGACGATGCAGGAAAGCGGTGTGGATCCCTTCCTAAGTGCGGGTCGGGGTAGGGTGCCAAGGTCGGGAAACTTGAGGGTGTCGTCGCCGGGCAGTCCGTCGTATTCAACATCGATGCGATAGCGCATGGTCTGGGACGTCTCATACAGCTTCACGATGAAGTTGCCCTTCAGATGTCCTGTCGGTTCCCGATATTCCGCAACGGGTTCTTTTTTAACTTTCGATCGGTCCTCGGAGTTTTGCCTTGGGGGCGGCAATACCGGATTGGAAGGGTCTATCCGAAAGGTGTCTTTTCGGGCATGCTCCTGAGCGGAGGCGGTACGACCGGCGAAGACCGACAGGACGGTCAGTAGGATAAATGGGGTTAAGGGTGCTTTCATAACGGGTCAAGATAAGGCTTTTTGCCTTGTAGTGCAAGCCCTGGCTGCGCATGATTCGGCAATCATCCCTATCTTTATCGGGCATGGAAAACTACGAATACGACGCTATCGTCATCGGATCTGGGATCAGCGGTGGAGTGGCCGCAAAGGAATTAACGGAAAAGGGTCTAAAGACCATCCTGCTGGAGCGCGGGATGAACATCGAGCACGTCAAAGACTACACAGAAGCAGGCAAGGAGGCCTGGGATTACCCTCATCGGGGCGACCGGACACAACAGATGATCAAAGACTATCCCGTGCTCGGTCGAAAGTATCCGTTAAATGAAAGGAACCTTTCCTGGTGGGCTAGCGATAAGGACAGTCCATACACCGAGGTTAAACGCTTCGATTGGTTCCGGGGATATCATGTGGGCGGCCGTTCCCTTTTATGGGGAAGACAGACCTATCGTTGGAGCGATATGTATTTTGAAGAGAACGCAAAACAAGGGATTGCGATCGACTGGCCGGTCCGGTACAAAGACATTGAACCATGGTACGACTACGTAGAGCGTTATGCCGGGATAAGTGGATCGAAGGAAGGGCTCCCCGAACTGCCCGACAGCCGGTTCCTGCCGCCGATGGAAATGAATTGTGTCGAGAAGGATCTGGCCGAACGGATAAAAAAGCAATTTAATGGGTACCGTAAGATCATCATCGGCCGTTGCGCGCACGCCACCGTGCCCATGGATGGCCGGCAATGCCAGTTTCGCAACAAGTGCTGGTATGGTTGCCCCTTTGGCGGGTATTTCAGTACGCAATCTGTAACCCTCCCCGCGGCGATGAAGACCGGTAATCTCACCCTTCGCCCCTGGTCGATCGTAACGCAGATATTGTTTGACAAGGATACCAAACGCGCCACCGGTGTCGAAGTGTTGGACGCCGAAACGATGAAGACCTATAGGTACAAGGCAAAGATCGTCTTCCTCAACGCCTCTACCCTCAACAGCGCCTGGATACTCATGAACTCCGCCACCGATATCTGGCCGGGAGGACTAGGTAGCAGTTCGAGCGAACTGGGACATAACGTCATGGATCACCACCAGGGCTTACGGGCCGGCGGCAGGGTAGAAGGCTACCTCGATAAGTATGTCTATGGCCGGCGGGCCAATGGCATCTATATTCCCCGTTTCCGCAACTTTTTTGGCGATAAAAGGGACTACCTGCGGGGATTCGGCTACCAGGGGGCAGCCGCGCGCCAGCGGGGCGAAGCAGGAGCCGGCGAGCCCATCGGCGCGGAATTAAAAGAGGCCATGTCCGAACCGGGCCCCTGGACGTTCAGCCTCGATGCCTTCGGTGAGATTCTTCCTTATCACGACAATAAGATCACCCTCGACAAAACGAGAAAAGATAAATGGGGCTTGAATGTACTCGCCATGGATTGTGAGCTGAAGGAAAACGAACGGAAGATGCGCAAGGACATGCTCAATGATGCCAAAGAAATACTGGAAGCACTTGGCGTCAAAGACATTGAAACCATAGATGATAATGATAGCCCCTATCCCGGGCGCAGTATCCATGAAATGGGCACCGCAAGGATGGGCGCCGATCCCAGGACGTCAGTTTTAAACAAGTGGAATCAGGTTTGGGACGCCCCAAACGTGTTTGTCACCGATGGCTCCTTCATGACATCGGCAGCCTGCCAGAATCCAAGCCTTACTTACATGGCCTTTACCGCTCGCGCAGCCGACTATGCGGTGCGGGAGTTAAAAAAGGGGAATTTATAGAGAAGTGGCTTCCCAATATACGGAGGTCTTCGCCGTTTTTCCCATAGTTTTATGTAAACTCTGACGTATGCTTATCCTATGCCAACTCCTGGCTACCTCCCTCTGTTGCGCTCTGGCACTATCCAATCTTGCGCAACCCGCATCCTGGAAAACTCTTTACCATGGGAAAATGTCATTAAGTTCTCCTCCGACCTGGCACCTGACTCAAAACGAGAAAGATCGACAAACGAGAATCACCCTGACCGCGGACTCGATGCAGCATCTTGACATGCGGATGTTGGTTATTTTTGAGCTGCCGGTGAATGGCGAACACAATTATACCTTTTTCAAAAGCAATTTCAAGACTGTTGTTCAATCCGGGATAGGACCCCAGGCGAGGTTTTTAAAGACTTGCCTTCGATGAATAGGGCTCAGAGAAACTTAATACTCATAAAAGCCTAACGACAATGGAAGCTCTAAAACACCAACTGTTTTCCCTTTCCGGGGACATTCGTTATGTAGCGATTTATGCTGACGGAAAACTCATTTCCGGCGAAAAGCCGAGCTTAGCAAATACCAGCAGCTCGGAATCCGATAAATATGAAGAATTAATAGTCAACCCAACCCTTCTCAAGCTTGTCATCCAACGCGGAAACATTGACTGCGGAGGAGTCGAGTATGTGATAAATACCGCGAGATTTCCTCAGTGCGCTCATTTTTTTTAATGCGCTTTAACATTTCCCCTGGCAGCAAAGCATCGGAAATTTCGGTCCTTTGCGAACCAGCTATGCCGAAGCCGTTATCCTGCCTTTTTGTAGCCCTCGCCCTCGCCCTGGAAGGCGATGCCCAGTGCGGTTATCCAGTGACCCTGCATACCAACAAAGACTATTGCGTCGGATCGTCGTTGATAGTAAACACATCCCATGCCCTGCAAAACATCGTTTGGTACAAGGACGGACAGCCCGTCGCCTCGGCGACCGGAAGCCAGGCCTGGGATACATCCGGGATCAGCCTTCCGGTGCAACCCCCGGCGGACATCAGCTCGTTCATTTCCGATATCGCCTCCGACGACACCGGGAATTTATATATCTATTATTCAACCCAGGTACTCAAATATACACCCGGCCATGGCTACGGCTTGCCCTTGGTAAGTGGGGTGTACTATTGGGGAAGCCTGGTGTTGGATCAGCAAGGGAATATATACACCCTCTTAACTGCGGGAAGCGGCTATGAAGACAGCGCACTCGTCACCGAATATCTTACCGATTCACCGTCTTCGCCCTCGGCCGTAACCAGCCGGACGGCGGTGCCCCGGCAACAGCAATTGACGGATAACTATGGTGTTGCCGGCTCACTTTTCCTGGACTGCAGGCACAATATCTATGTCTATTTTCCCGGCAATCAGCTGGTGGTTAAATGGCCCGCGGGATCGGCCTCCGGAGTGATCGTTGCCGGCCAGAATACATATAACCCGCAATGCTTCCCCGCCGGTGCGATGGGCAGGGTCAGGGTCGATCTTTCGGGCAATATTTTTTACATGGTGGGGCAGGCCGTCGTAAAGATGGTCCCCGGAGCATCCGGCCCGGTTCCGGTAACGACGGGCGGCTGTATCGATAATTATACGACCAGAGCAGGCACCGATTTTTACATCGACGCGGGGGACACGGTATATCTATGCGGTTATGATGGTCATGCCAATTCGTTTTATGTAGATAAATGGGCCCCCGGCGCTGCTGCGGCTCAGACCATCCTTACCCATGCACAAACCTACCCGCCCAATGGCGATCGGATCAGCATGAACATGGACGTGAAAGGGAATATCTTCCTCGGATTTGTCAATTCCAATTCCCTGCTCGAATTCCCGCGGCGAACCTCCATCGATTCTGCATACACTCCACCGGATACCGGTTCCTATTATGCGGTGGTGACGGACATTCAGGGCTATACTTCAGTCTCCGATACCTTCCGGGTTAATTCGCCCGCACCTCCGCCATCCATCCAGATCAATGCTACGGCCACGAATACGCCGGTGTGCACACCGATTACGTTTACCGCCACGGTCACAAACGTCGGTTACGACCCTTCCTTCCAATGGATGGTGAGTGGGGTGCCGGCAGGCGGGGACAGCACAGAGTATTCTTTCAATCTCTTCGCCAATGGCGATCAGGTCTATTGCATTCTCAGGACACAGGCAGGCTGTGAGGGGCCCGTCGCCGATACTTCCAATATCCTGGCCCTTACCATCGATCCGCAGGGCGCGGCGTCGGTGACGATCGCTTCGCCAAAGGATACCATCTGCCAGGGCGATACCGCCGTGTTTATCGCCACCGTTGCGAATGCATCGGCAAACCCCACCTTCGAATGGCTCGTGAATGGCAAGAATACCGGAGACGACGGCCCTGACTACAGCAGCAGTCATTTTTCCAATGGGGACATCCTGACCTGTCTGATCACCAGCGACGATGTCTGTGGCCTGGCCAAATCCAACAGCATTCCCGTTTCAGTGGACGTCCCGCCAAAAGTTGAGGGAGGGCAACTCTATACGATCCTTCGGGGGCAAAGCGTCACCCTGACGCCGGTGATCACGGCGGTCGCAGGGACGGATACGTATAGTTGGTCGCCTCCCGTGGCCCTTTCCGATCCTGCCGTTCCAAACCCCATTGCCGATCCCACCAGCAACACATTGTATACTCTGAAGGTGTCGGCGCCGGGCGGCTGCTGGGACACGGCCAGCGTTTTCGTGAACGTCTATACGCCTGTCCGTTTACCGGAGGCTTTCACGCCAAATGGCGATGGCCATAACGACGTCTTTTATGTACTGGGCGGCCCAATAAACAGCCGGATAACCGATTTTGCTGTTTACAACCGGTTTGGCGCCGAGGTATTCGCCGTTCATGGCGGGACGCCAGGTGACCCAAGGTTCGGGTGGAACGGCAGCTTTCATAGTTCCCCAGCTCCCGCCGGCACCTATGTCTATTTCATCGAAATGCAGTTCGCGGACGGCAGCAGGGAGTCGTACAAGGGAACGATCATTTTGATTCGGTAAACATTATTCTAATTAAATTCACCATAAATCAAGCCGATGAATACCCACCCTGTCAATCTCCTCGTCCGCTTTCTCCTCGAGTTGGCCATGCTGGCCCTGATATCCATTTGGGGCTATCACCGCTTCCCCGGTTGGCAGGGCGTCGCGACGGCCATCACCCTTCCCCTGCTGGCAGCGATCCTTTGGGGCGTCTTCCGGATTCCGAATGACCCGCGCCCCGCGCCGGTTGCCATCCCCGGACCGCTCCGCCTGCTGCTCGAATGGGCACTCTTCGCCGGGGCGGTCTGGGCATTGGAAGACCTGGGATACGACACCGGCGCATGGTTACTGGCAGGAATACTGGTTGCTCATTACTTTGTCAGCTATGACCGTACCGCGGCGATGCTCCGGAACAGACCGTACACGGGGTTTCTCAGGTAATTGCCGGCTGAGTTCTTACAGCCAATTATTTATCTTTATGCAAATATGAGAAATGCCCTCCTTTTAAGTCTCGTTTTCCAGCTTTTCACCGGCATGGCCCTGGCACAAAGCGAACATGACCAGCATTTAAAAGCGATCAAGGCACGAAGTGAACTCTGGAATAAAAGTTATAACAGTCGGGATTCCCTTACCTTTTTCTCCCTCTTTGATTCCTCGGCCGTCGTTGTTTCGCTGGGTGGTAAATGGATCGGACTCGAAAAATGCAAATACCTTTGCCGAAGTCTATATGTCAAAAGACCCGATATTAATTGGCGGATTGAAAGCACGAAAATTGAAGTGAACGATCAATGGCCTGCCGCATATGAAACAGGCGAATGGTCCGAATCGTGGACAGAAAGCGGCGATAGCACCAGGTCAGAAATAAAAGGGAAATACTGGATAATGTGGTTCCTAAAAGGCAACACATATTATATTCTCTCTGCTACATTCACTCCCCTAACCTGTACAGGAAGCTATTGCGATAAATCGCTAAGAAAAAGCTGAATCCGGCCATTCTCAGTCAGCCCGTAAAACCACCCCCTACCTCCCCAACAATCCCCCCGGCACCCGCAACCCCTCTTCGCTAACCAACACCTTACGCATCACCTTCTGCAAAGTCTGCGGGATCCGATCGATATCAGCCGGCGCAAGCGGCTGCAACAGCTCAATGAACTCATCCTCCTCATCATAGTAACCAAACTGCAATATCCATTTGTCGCCCGTCTGCAACCTGATCCCCATCTCCTGATCCTCCTTCTCCTTATACACCTTAACGATAGCCCACTGCTGGTCGTCCTCCTCTTCAAAGGAGACGTCGACCGATTTCTGCTTCACCACTGCCGTCACGATCTGTTCCACCAGGGTCCCGGATTGGTCGCGGACGAGTTCTTCGTAAGTCTTTTTCTTTGCCATAACTGTCGCAAAGATAACCCGGCCGGTATAAAATAGCATAAAATCAGCGGTCAAACGGGCAAAAACCCTCCTGACATAAGGCTGTCACTTCCCCTCCTGACCTTTGTCCCATAAACCAAATAAACATGACAACACAAGAGCTCGCCAGCCGCTACCAGCAATTAATGACCGAACGGAAGTTCCTCGAGATCCAGGACACCTTCTATGCCCAGGACGTCGTATGCCAGGAAATGGAAAAAGCGTCGGCAATGGGCCTCGCCGTGATCACCCAGGGCCTGGAAGCCATCAAGGCTAAAGGTATCGCCCGCCGGGCCACCATCGAAACGATCCATAGCTACTATTGCAGCGAACCCCTCGTCGCGGGTGAATTCTTCAGCGTCGTCCTGCGGCAGGATATTACGTTCAAAGGCAGGCCCCGCACGACAATCGAAGAGATCGGCATCTTTCAGGTAAAGGAAGGAAAGATCGTAAAAGAACAGTTTTTCTACTAAGCGTCCATCGCTTACCAATCCACTATAAAATCAGCCGCCCCAAGTCACTAAAGATCGACCCCCGCCCAAGGCGCCAAAGAAAAAGCCCCAAACCGCTGACAATCAGCGGTTTTTTTATTGCGGCATAATCAACCTACCCACAACCCTCGCAGTATCGTCGCCTCGCCCCAACTCGTCGCAATCACAATCGCAATATAGCGGCTTGAACCTCGCGATCGCCGCCAGCGCCGTATCTACCGCCCGGATCCGCACGGCATTCCGTGAGTCCGCGACCCGAATATTCAGTTGGTTGAGGTCGAGATGATTGATGACAGCAGTAATCTCCTCCTTTGTCATAGGCACCGGCTGCAAGCTGATATTCTGCTGCCGGGCCGTTAGGAACGATCGGATCGCAAACACCGGTTTACCCCGATATTCACCCGTTGCAAAGACATACGCCTGTTCCCCCCACGGTAGTGGAATTTGACCATCTTCGGTGAGAAAGCCGAATTCCATCTTACTGTCTTTCAGAAAACCGCCTTCAGTAAAGATCCTGCGCCCGGGCAGGACAAGAAATACATTCACTTCCGACGCAAAGGGCGGCGTCGCCCGCACCCGCAATTCACTGGACACGACGCCTGGCAGGTCTTTCAACAGCACATCGACATTATACCAGCCAAAGCTTTCCACCGTGAATTGATAGTATATCGAGCGGGGCTCCGCCGGTATGACGATTGCAGGTATCGTAAATGGGGCAACCGTGTCGGCAACGATGGAGTCAGGCGCGTCCCCGATGACTTGGACGCTCGTATCGTCGTGGAGAATGATATCCGTGCGCGGGCCATTGGTCCGAATAAGTGTCTCCCGGTTCTTCTCAAGCGCGCCGGCAAGCCGATTATACCGGCGGCAGCTGTCCAGCTCGCGGGTATAATTGGGGATCCGGTTGCTGTCTATCAGCTGGCTCTCATTGGCGATGTAGTCCATCATATTTCGGATGTCCATGTCACTTAGGTTGGGAAAGGTATTCATCGGGATCTTGTTGAAGATACTGTAGATATACTGGGCATAGCAATCGCCGGAAGCCAGAACTTTGGTGTTGTTCCGGATAAAGTCGTTGATCCATTTTTGGGGCCGCCGCCGGTAAACATAGGCGAGAGCCGGGCCGATCACGGTAGACCGGACCGAATGACAGGACCGGCAGTTGGTCTCAAAAAGACGTTTACCATAAGCGATCGCCCGTCGCCGGGAACTATCTTCTATCCCCAGCCGGTCGGAAGAGTCCCCCAGCGGCCGCGGATCGGTCCAATTGACCTTCCCCTTTTCATCAACCACCCCCTTGTACAATTGCATGTTGTTCTCCATCCGTAAAGTGGGTAAGGCAACGCCGATCGGCCGGACGATCCTCGCCGGACTACCCGCCACAGGCCGGATATCGATCATCCCCCCGCTGCTCAGCGGTTTTCCGTTGCTCTGCGTAAGCAGACCATAGCGCAGCATATCCACGATCGTATAAGCTTCCTTGATCTCCAGTCGGACCGGCCCCGTCCCGCCGGCGTCGATACTGCCGGCTGGGATATGAATCTTCGCACCATGCGCCGTGCGAAGCAAGGTATCCCGCCGTGTATCGATGGAATATACTTCACCGTGCGTCGCCGTGAGCACCCCAGCCACAATACCCATCCGGCGGCTATGAGGGGTAGCGATCAGGACAGCAACAGCCGCAACGACGGCCAGCCCCAGCCCGAATCCGCCCCAGCGATACCAAATCCGGCGATAGAAATGCTGCCTTGCACGACGGATCGCGCCGCTGAGGCTCGCGCGCTCCAATCCAGCCCGGATATCCTGCTGCAATTGGACGGCTTCGCGCAGTGAACCATCGGTTGCCATCTGCGCCTCAAAAGCGGCCCTTTCGTCAGGAGGAAGCTGGCCATTCAGATATTGTTCAATGCGTTCCATCAATTCAAGTTCGGGTCTCATGGTGGTGGATTAAAGGGTTTGCGTTTGATGTTGAAGTTCCTTCAGCCGGGTGCGGGCCGCCTCGAGACATTTGTACTTTTGGTTCTTGGCGCTATTCTCCGAACCAAAGCCCATTTTCGCGGCGATCTCTTTCAGGGAAAATCGACTATAATAGAACATCAGCAGCAGTTCGCGGCAACGGTCCCTGAGTTCGTTAAGAGCCTGTTCCGCAAGCCGGATGCGGGATTCATGCTGAAGGTGAGCATGCAGGTCAGCCTCTTCGGCAACGCTAAGCCCGCCCGAGGAAGCAACATCCGGCGTGCCGTCGGCCAGGGGATCGAACGACACCTGTCGTCGTTTGCGCAGCTGCTCGTTCCAAAGGAAATGGCAGACGCCGTACAAATAGGTGGAAAGCCGGGCAGAAAGATGGAAGTCTTTTTTCACCTTACCGATCAGGACGATCAACGCCTCCTGGAAGACGTCTTCTGCGTCCCTCGTGGTGCCGCCACGCGACCGGACCAATTTTCGGATAGCAGGGAAGTTTCGATATAAAGCGTTCAGGGCCAGATCATTCTTTCCGGTACGGATCAGCTCGAGGAGGGTTTGGTCATCCATTTTTCGGGGTCATTTATACTATATATGACGGAAGCTAAAAAAAGTCACCTGCTTTGGCCGGAATATTTTTACATTCGGCGCTATGAAACCCTGCACGGTCATCATCCAGCTATTGCTCCTATTCTCGTCCACAACTCAGCTCGCCCATGCACAAACCTCGTATATTGATTCGATGCAGGCCTGGCGGAACAACTACATCGACACCCACGAGCTGCTAAAAACCCCCGCAGAACGCAGCCTGCTACGCTTTTACCCGCTCGACGCCGGATACAAAGTAGAATGCACATTTGAAAAGGCATCCAACAGCCCCTGGTCACCTATGCCGACCTCCAGCACAGTGACAAAAATGGCGCGAAAATATGGAGTGCTTACCTTTCGCCTGCACGACACCGCAATGCATCTGGTCGTGTTTCAAATGCAGCAGCTCCTGGCAAAGGAAGAGACCAAAGACTATCTGTTCGTCGGCTTTACCGATGCCACCAGCGCCATCGATACCTACGGCGCGGGCCGGTATATCGATTGCACTATCGCCGACATTCGCGGCGACCGGATGACCCTGGATTTCAACAAAGCGTATAACCCCTACTGCGCATACACGACTGGTTATAACTGCCCGATACCGCCAAGAGAGAACGACCTGCCGGTCGCCATCCTGGCCGGAGAGAAGAATTACGGGAAAAAGGCGCATTGATCACAGCCGTAATCGTAGCCATGCAAAGGAAAATTGATCCACCCTGCAAGGCAAGATCCGCGTATCCGTAGGCAACCAGGCTGCATTTCTGGCCGAACGGTATGCAAATTGGAAGATGCAGCATCGATAAATGACCTATTTTCACGAATGACTCATACTCAACGCCAGCACTTCGAGTTGCTCGACGGTCTTCGGGGAATGGCAGCCCTTGCGGTAGTTATTTTCCACTTCGCGGAAATTATCGCGCCGGATGGCAGCCACAATTTCATCGGTCACGGCTTCCTGGCCGTCGACTTTTTCTTCTGTCTGTCGGGGTTCGTGATCGCATACGCGTACGATGACCGGATCGACAGCCTGGGCCTGGCCGAGTTTTTCCGGTCGAGACTGATCCGGCTTCATCCCATGGTCGTACTCGGTTCCGTCCTCGGGTTATTGGGCTTCTATATCCAGTCCCAATTTAGCCCGGCCGGACCCATCGACTGGTTAGCCATCGCCGGGATATTTCTATGCTCCCTCTTAATGATCCCGCTTCCGATAATGGCCGGCCGGTTTTACAATAATTTCGGTTTGAACGCACCTGCCTGGTCGCTTTTCTGGGAATACATCGCGAACGTACTTTACGCCCTTGTCCTTCGCCGCATCCACCGCCGTTACCTGATGATGTTGATCGGTCTGGCCGCCGCCGCTATCGTTTGGGTCATTACAAAAGAAGGGTCGCTATTAGGCGGATGGAGCGGCGGCACTTTTTGGGACGGATTGGTCCGCGTAACCTATTCCTTTTTAGCCGGCATGTTCATTTACCGGTCGAAATGGATCATCTCCAACCGCCTTGGTTTTTGGCCGTTGGCCATTGGACTCCTGCTCGCATTCCTCGCCCCGTTTGGGAAATGGAATGTATTTTCAGAATCGCTGATCGTCCTCATCTATTTCCCGCTGTTGATCGCCCTCGGCGCGGGAACGGCCCCGGCGCCCCGGGTGCAAAAGTTTTGTGTTTTCGCCGGGAAAATGTCCTACCCGCTGTATATGACCCATTACTGGTTGATGTGGATGTTTGGCGACTATATGAACACGCACCGGCCGGCCGGAATGCCCCTTCTCGGGATCGTGTTGGGAACCCTCGCATCTCAGCTCATTCTCGCCTGGCTCGTCATGGTGCGGTATGATATCCCGGTTCGCCAGGTGCTTTCCCGGCAACGCCGGGTACCCATCGTCGCCGCGAAATAGCTTTGATCAGCCGGCAATAATTACTATATTGGCGGAACAGAGTAAAGACCCCAACCCATGAACGACCACGATACCGATGAATTCGAACCCGAAGACGACGATTTCGATTACTCTCAATTGGAGGACGAGCCCATCACTATTCCTAACCAGGTCTTCCCCGTTTCCGGCAATAAGATCCAAAGCCTCCTGATCGACGACCAGTCCCTGCGATTTTCAGGGGGGCAGTTCGACTTTCCCGAGGATTTCGAAAAGGGATGGCAGAAGAAGTGGACCACCAACGCAAAGCTCAAAGTCAGCCACAGATCGATCCGGTCGATTTCAAAAGAGGACGGAGAGTTGAAGATACGCATCGTGTACCGGACCTACATCGGCATCCCTAGTGAGTGCGAATTCTGTTTCTACGACCCCGTGACAGCCGCTGCCTTTCTCGCCTATATGGAGAAGGAACAATATTTTACCTATACGCACGAAAAGATGAGCCGTTTCATGTCGGTTTGGCGATATCTCCTGGGGCTGGCCTTTACCATCGCCATGACATGGTTTTGTTGGTACCTGGTCGTGGACGGGAAGGACGAAGGAACCGGCGGCAGTGGTGATTATAAAGAGCGCATCTTTTTTTACCTGCTCGGAATACTGGGAACGAAGGGCATCCTCGCGATCGGTATTGCGATTGTCGGCTATATTGGCTTCAAGATATGGAAGAGGGCCGGCGATCCCCCCTTCCGGACAAAGCTAATAAGAGCATAATTGGCAAATAGGATAAGAGCATAATAACCCCTCAATCTCCACGCAAACTCTTCACCGGGTTGATCACCGCCGCCTTGAACGCCTGGTAGCTAACCACGCTCATCCCAATAAGAATGGTCGCCGCCCCCGCTATCCCAAACGTCCACCAGGGAATGCGGATATGGTATGCAAACACATTCAGCCACCGGCTCATGATCCACCACGCAATAGGCGTCCCCAACGCAAAGGAAAGAAAGATCAACTGCAGGAAATCGATCGATAGCAGCTGCACGATCCGCGCCACCGACGCCCCCATCACCTTCCGGATGCCGATCTCTTTCGTACGTTGCTCCGCATTGAAGGCCACCAGCCCAAACAGACCCAGGCAGGAGATAAAAAGCGCGACGATCGTAAAGCTGCTAATGATCCTCGACATAATTATCTCCGGCATATACAGCAACTCCACCTCGTCGGCAAGGAACCGGTATCCAAAACCAACCGGATCCACGAATACTCTCCGCTGCCACATGACCTTCATCCGGGCAAGCAGCGCCGAAAAATGGGACGAGCTGGCGTTCACGATCAGGTGATCGAATTGCTTTATGCCGATCTTATATACCACCATAAACGGTGTCACCGTATCGTGCAGGCTTTGAAAATTAAAGTTTCGCATAACACCGGCGATCGTATACCGTGTTCCGTCCCAATTAAAGATACGAGCCCCCGGAGCCGTTACAAGAGTAAGGCCTAGCGCCCGGACCATGGATTCATTCACGATCACAGCGCCCGTATCGTTGAATTGCAAATTGCGCCCGCCGACAAGCGGTATGCCCATCGTCTTTAAAAAATGTTCATCCGACCCCATCGTCTGCACATTTATCGCCGTCGCCGGCGCGGCGCCATTCAGGTAAAGATGGTCGCTGCGGTAGGAGAGCGCGCCGGGATAATTGTCCGCAGGGCAGGCATCCGTCACATCCGGGAACTCCCGCATCGCGATGGCAAAATAATTCGCGCATTTTTGCGCGCCATAGGAATGAAAAGTGAAAACGATGGGCTCGCCTTTATTGAATCCCAGGTCTTTGGTCTTGACAAAGTCCATTTGCTGGCGAATGATGATCATCCCGGCGATCAGGACTATGGTAAGGATGAACTGAAAGACCACCAGCAGGCGACGCAGTCCGCCGACCGAAATATGACTCGTAAAATCCCCCTTGATCACCTTGGGAGCCCGGAACGCCGAGAGATAGTAGGCAGGATAGCTCCCCGCAAGCAAGCCGGTGACGGTACCTAAGGCCACAAGCAAGCCCCAGATCGCCGGTTCGGCAAAAATGGTCCTGGGAATATCCGCGCCGGTGGCCTGGTTGATCCATGGAAGGACCAAAACCAATAAGGGCAGCGCTATCAGGACTGCCGCCAGCGAAAGGGCCACCGACTCCACGAGGAATTGGAGGACAAGACCTTTGTCGTCGGCGCCAACGATCTTCCGAACTCCCACCTCCTTGGCCCGCTTGGACGCCCGCGCTGTGGAAAGGTTCATGTAATTGATGCAGGCGATGAGCTGTATCAGCGCCGCGACCGCGATCAGCATCCCCAGGAAAAATCCGCTGACCGGCCTGCCCATCTCCGAATCATAGGCCTCCGTCGTGTGAATAGCATGGATCGGCTGCAAATGCAGCGCCGTTTGTATGGCGCTATTGCCCTGTCCACCCTGATGTTGCCGGACAACCTCGGGCAACCGGTCCTCCAGGTTTTGGACCGACGCCCGGGACTTCAGCCTCACGAAGGTATACGTATAGTAATGGTCCAGCCAATTGTCGTCCTTCTGAAAGTTGCTGCCAAATCCATCCGGCGCCGTCGTAAAGAAGATATTGGCATGGATGCTGGACTTCCCGCGGCTTTCGTCGACCACCCCGGTTACGGTGAATACAAAGACGCCGTAACTGTCATTCACAATGATCTTTTCGCCGATCGGGTCGGCGTTCCCAAAAAGCTGGCTCGCGACGGATTGCTGCAATACCACCGCATCAGGCTTCGTAAGGGCGTCGTCGCCATGGCCGGCAGTAAAGTGGAAGTCAAACACCCGGAAGAAATTGCGGTCCACCATGACCCCGTCTTTTACATACACGTCGGCCTTCCCATTCCAACTGAGGACGTGTCCCCTGGCCCCGATCGTCGGAGCGATACGCGTTGCAACGAGCGTGTTCGGAAACATGGCTTGAAGCGCCGGCCCCAGCGGGGTAGGGGTGGTAGCCTGGGGCCGGAATGCCCTGTCTCCCGCCTTCACACTGCTGGTCACCCGGTAGATGCTCGCCGCATCGCTGAAATAACGATCATAACCAAATTGATCGCGGACATACAAAAGGATATAGATACAACACAGCGTGCCGATAGAAAGCCCGGCAATGTTGAGCAGGCTGAAGCCCCGGTTATTGGCGAAGAACCTCAGCGAGGCCTTCAGGTAACTCTTGAACATAGGATGAGTTTACAGTAACAGCCGGCCGTTTTTATTGGATCGGTTTATAGTCCTTAAATATATTCAATTTCGTCGTCTCCACCAGGCCGCGGTATTCCTTCCATTTTCCATCGAAAAACGCATTGATCTTCTGCAGGGCGTCCGCAACCGCCTTCTCCGCATTGGCCACCATCGTCTCCTCCTGCACACCCGGCGCCACCATCTTGCTCCCAATGGATTGCTGCGCCTCCCGTACCTGCGACAGCACCGTTACATCAAAAGGACTTCTCGCCAGTCCCTGCCGGTCCGAAGATTTCCCGGTAATGAATTCCCGGATCGCTTTGATCGAATCCTGCATTCGGGTCGTCATCTTTCGCACAGAATCAACCTCTTTCCCCTCCAGGCCGGTCAATTCATTGTGCATCTTACCACAAACCTCATCCGCCTCGATCAGCCGGTCCATCCCCTCCGTCAATTTGTCCACCGATTTCCGCAAGCGATCATACAGCGCCCGTTGCGCCACCCGGACCGACGTCCTATCACCCAACCGGGGATCGTTCTTCACGGTTACAACGGTCGAATCGGCAGCCCAGCCATAACTGATCACGATCTTATACACACCAGGCAACACCGGTAAGCCTCCCGGCTCCTGCGCGTCCGGTTTCGGCTTGGGCGATCCCGGCTGCCGGAAGCCCCTTTCCTCCATTCCCCAATATTGCCGGTTGAACCCGCTATCGACGGCCCATTTCAATCTTCTGATCAACTCATTTTTATCATTATAGATTCGTACGCTGGCGCTATCGCCCCTTTTTCCCTGTCTGGGCGCCCCTTGCCCGAAGCCTGCGCCGCCGCCTCTCCGCCGGCCGCCGGCGGGTTGTTCTTCCACAGCCGGGGTAGGTTGCATTGGCAAACTGTCTTCTTTTAACGCTTGTCCCATCGGCTTATTGACAAAAAAAGACACCTCGGCCCCCCGTTTCCGGTTCTCCGCCTCATACAACCCATCGATACTCCACTCGTAACCGGTAGCAGCCCTATACTGGGCCTGGTAGGCTTCCCCCGCCGGGAAAACAGTGAGCGTATTGGTGAGAGCCGCCCCCTTATTGGCCGCTAGTTTTCGAAAAGGCCGAATATCATCGAACACCCAAAGCGATCTCCCAAAGGTCGCGACCACCAGGTCGGCCTCTCGCTCGGGTATCGCCATATCGTACGTAGAAACCGAAGGATAGCTATTCTTCCACTGTTGAAACGTCCCCCCGTTGTCAAAACTGATCCAAAGACCGTTTTCCGTCCCGACAAAGATCAAATTGGGCTCAACCGGGTCCTCGATCATGCAAAGCGCATAACCCCTTACCTTATTCTCATCCACCATTCTTTTCCACGTCCTGCCATAGTCCGTCGTCCGGAAGACATAGGGTTTGAAATCGCCGCGGCGATAATCATTGGCCACGACAAACGCCTCGCCCGGATTGTACCGGGACGCCGTTATTTGAGGTACCCAGCAACTCACCGGCATGCCCGGGATCTTGCCGCGGAAATTCTCCCAGGTCTTTCCGCCGTCCCGCGTCAACTGCACATTGCCGTCATCCGTTCCCGCCCAGATAGTGCCTTGTTCTTTAGGCGAAGGAGCAATAGTAATGATCGTGCAATGCGTTTCCGCCCCGGTAATGTCCAGCGTCAGTCCACCCGTGGTTTGAAAGGCCTTGATCTTTGTCGAATCGTTGGTCGAAAGGTCCGGCGAGATCACCTCCCAGCTAACCCCTTTGTTGACGCTCTTGTATAAGAATTGACTGCCAAGATAAATGGTCTTCTTGTCGAATGGATCCTGCGCCATCGCCGTATTCCAGTTCCATCGCAGCATCAATTTGGGATTCAGCGCCGGCGGCTTGATAAACCAGCTTTCCCCTGTTTGCATGTTCCGGTGATCGATATTCCCACCCTGGCTTTCACTGTATACCCAGTTGGCATCCTCCGCATCCGGCATCACGTCGAAACCATCCCCGCTGCCGATATTATCCCAATAATCGTTTCGGATACCACCGTTGATCCACGTATAGGCAGGGCCGTGCCAGCTTCCGTTATCCTGCATGCCGCCCATCACATGATAAGGCATCTCATTATCCGTATTGATATGGTAGAACTGGCCGACAGGGATCTTGTCGTCAAAGGTCCAGTTCTTACCCCGGTCATGCGTAATGCCGATGCCGCCGTCATTACCTTCGATCATAAAATGCCCGTTCCGCGGATGTATCCACCAGGCATGATGGTCGGGGTGGATACCCGAATAGGGAATCAGCGTCGCGAAGGTCTTTCCGCCATCTTCGCTCACCTCCACCTGGTCATGGATATTGTAGATGCGGTTCTCATTTTGCGGATCCACCCGGATATCCTGGAAATAGAAGGGCCGGTTCGTCACGATCTTTGGATCAGCCGTAACAAGCTCCCACTTCGCGCCCCCATCGTCACTTTTGTACAAGCCATTTTTTGTCGCTTCCACCATCGCATACACCCGGGTGGGCTGGTTGGTCGCGAACGCCAGCCCGATCTTCCCATATTCGCCGTCAGGCAGCCCATCGGCCTTGCCAAGTTTCTTCCAATTCCTGCCCCCATCGATGGTCAGGTACAGCCCGCTTCCCGGACCACCGCTCTTAAAATCCCAGGGCGTCCGGCGGTGCTGCCACATACTCGCCAGCAGCCGGTTCGGGTTGGAGGGGTCCATCACCAGGTCCGAGCAGCCGGTCGTATCGTTGGTATAAAGGATCTTGGTCCAGGTCTCCCCGCCATCCGTCGTCTTGAAAACGCCTCGCTCCGGATGGATGCCGTAAGGGTTCCCAATAGCAGCAACATAAACGGTATTGGGATTCACCGGGTCAATAAGGATGCGGTGAATATTCCTCGAATTCTCGAGTCCCATTCGCTTCCATGTCTTGCCCGCATCCAGGCTTTTAAAAATTCCCTCACCGATATTGACGGAGTTCCGCGGATTTCCCTCGCCCGTCCCAACCCAGACAATATTGGGGTTGGATTGCTGAATGGCAACGGTGCCGATGTTCTGCGTAGGCTGCTCGTCAAAAACGGGCGCCCACGAATTGCCGCTGTTCTCCGTTTTCCACACCCCACCCGACGCCGACCCAAGGTAAATGATGTTGGGATTATCCAGCACCACGTCGATGGTCGTTATCCGGCCACTCATGCCCGCTGGCCCGATATTGCGCGGCTTTAAGTTTTTGAATTGTTCAAGGTTTACTTTTTGTGCAGTGGCAATCAAACAGATCAAGCTACTGTATAAGCATAGCAGAATAGGTCTTCTCATTGTGCGCGAGGTTTTGATCCGCTAAATCTATCGAAAAATATTGGAGTTCGCCGTTTCCGGTTTCATATGTAAAAAACCTTCTAACTAACCCATGTCCCCCAATTCTTCACAAAAACCCAATGATTTCCTTCTTTTTGTACAATGCCAATCTTCCAGCGCCGCACAGCCATCCACAGCGGTTCTCGCTATAGAAGAGGCACCAGCTATAGTTCCGAAGGAACAGCGGGCATCCAGGAGCGTTGTAGCTATGGCCAAAATGAGAATAGAAGTAACGCCAGCCGTCCCTGTCATGCCGGGAAAAGATGGACTCGATGGTATCTCTTTTTACGATCCGGACCCCGGGCGCAAGATCACTTAACGGGCATCCCGTTGGCCCTCCGGCAATCCATTTTGCGCAGATTTACACGAAACGGCAAGGATGGCTACCAGTAAGGCGGGAAAGAGTATTCGATGCATGGATTTGATTTGTTATTGAGATTCAAAATACCCCTCCCTTTTCATAATTCTTCACGGGGAAATGTCTACCTTACCGATATGCCCTTCCTCCTGGTCATAGCGCTCCTCTCTCTCCAACAACCGATCGACGCCACGGCCCTAACCTTCACCATCGAAAAGGATTCGATCTTAGTCCAGGTAGGGCGCTGGAAATTGCGGGCTGTGAGCACGGTGGAGATGAATAAATTTGTAGACCTCCACAAAAAGGAGATCGACCCGGAGAAGACTGTGATCTATGGCGATGCGAAGGCCCCGTACGAATCCTTTCAATCTGTTATCGGTGTTCTTAAAAAACACGATTGGCTGAAATTCAGGCTGGAAACTACGGGGCCAAAGCACCCGGCTCCATCACGCCCCCCGTCCACTCGACAAATTTGAACGTCCCTCCGCCGAACAATTCAATCTGCTGGTTTTCAGCAAATTTTATCGTATTTAACAAGCACAGCACAGCCCGTGGCAGGTCTTTTGCATCCCTTTACATCGCGTACTCCCCCAATAACTTAAAAATTACGATGTATGAAAAAGAACAGCGCGATCCTCCTGTTGATCTTCACAACCCTTTTTCTCCCCCGCATAGCAAAAGCCCAGGACGAATCCCAGGAAAGAATCATCACTGACAGCAAAGCGGCCAAAGCCTCCTTCCTAAAATCGGATCCCTCCATGGAAAATCTGTTCAAACATGCCTCCGGCTACGCCATATTCCCCAACATCGGCAAAGGCGGGGTAGGAGTAGGTGGAGCCGCCGGCAAAGGAACCGTATATGAAAAAGGAGTTCCGGTCGGCACCGCCCAGATGGTGCAGGTGACCGTAGGCGCACAGGCAGGCGGACAAGCCTATCGCGAGATCATCTTCTTCGAGAACAAGGATGCCGTGGATCGCTTCATGGCAAACAAAATCGAATTCAGCGGCCAGGCCTCAGCAATAGCCGTCAAGGCAGGCGCATCCGCCAACGCGAATTATAGAAATGGCGTAGTCGTATTCTCTCAGACAAAAGGCGGCCTGATGCTGGAAGCTTCCCTCGGCGGTCAAAAATTCACCTACAAGTCATTAAAATAGGTCGGAATCTGCGCTGGAATACAATTTTTCTTCACTGACAAATTTATTCAGCATGCTATTCACATTTCAGACCTATGCTCCCTGTGCTGCCTTGCAGCCCTATATAAGGTGCTACCTCCATCTGAAAGGCAATGGGTGCGATGCCTGGCGGCAGCACCTTATACCCAGCAATATTCAAGGCCTCGGCTTTATCTTTGGGGGAAGCATTCATTCACCCCTCGCCACCGAGCCTTCGACCATCCGGAGCTTTGTCCTGGGCCAGCTGCAAAGACCCGTTACCGTCGAGTTTAAACCGGATGTCGAACTGATCACCGTATTCTTTAGATCCACCGGCATGTACCGCCTCTTTGGAATTCCGATGCAGCTCTTTGCCGACCGGGCAATCGACCTCGAAGGGATCTGCCGCCGCCAGGATAGAAATGCCGTTCAGAACATCTTCCACACTGGGTCCGTCGAAAAACGGCTCGCGGAGATCGAGTCACTAATGCTGAAAAAATTGACCCATCGATCCGACCGGCACCTGGATCGCATCGAACAGGCAAGCCGGCTTATTCTCAGCCACAACGGCAACCTGCCGGTCGGCCAACTGGCAAAGGAAGTAAATATGAGCAAAAGGAATCTGGAACGCCACTTCGTCGGCAAAGTCGGCGTATCTCCAAAAAGCTTTTCCTGTATTGCCCGGATCAAAAATGTCCTGGAATTGATCATGCTTCAGCCGGTGCTTGCCTGGAAGGATATTTCGCAAAAACTGGAATATGCGGACCCCGCTCATTTCTTTCACGAGTTCAAAAAATTCACCGGCACAACACCCGGAGATTTTTTTAGATCGATGACCGACTTCGATCATTTTTTATACGCCGGTTAAAAAATGGCGCATTTATACAACTGGATTTTGGTTACTTTAAATAGCTTCGCTGTCCGGTCACAACCGCTTATCTCTCCCATCTCTCCCACCTCGCTTCCGCACAAAGCCAGCCCCCGCGCCGACCAGCACTACTATTTACTCACTCTTAAATGACTACTTATGAGAGCACCATTCTATGCCAAATGGAGCGCCGTCGTCGCCCTCCTCATCGTTTTTTCCTCCTGCAGAAAGCACCTCCCGTCCGTCTGCGATTGCAGGCCGGATGATTATGTCGGCATCCCATCGGTATTCGCCACCGGGTTGAACGATCCGCGCGGCCTCAAATTCGGACCGGATGGAAATCTCTATGTTGCGGAAGGCGGCATCGGAGGTTCCGACTCCAGCACGAATTGCGTCCAGGTGGTACCGCCTGTGGGTCCCTACAAAGGCAGCGCCACCGGATCACGGATTTCCATGATTACAGGGAATGGCACCCGTATAACCTACGTGGATAGTCTTCCTTCCAGCCAAACCGCCCTTGGAGAAATCAGCGGCGTAGCCGATGTTTCATTTCTCGATAACACGCTCTATGCCCTGCTCGCAGGTGCCGGTTGTTCGCATGGCGTTCCCTCGATGCCCAATGGGATCATAAAGGTCAACTCCGACAAGACCTGGAGTCTCCTGGCCGATCTTAGCGCCTTTCAAATGAGCAATCCCACAAAGGTCGTCAACGAAGGCGATTTCGAGCCGGATGGATCCTGGTATAGCATGGTCACGGTCGGCGGGAATCTCTATGCCCTCGAACCCAACCATGGCGAACTCGACAGGATCACCCCGGCAGGCAATATCGAACGCGTCGTCGATATCTCCGCCAGCCAGGGACACAGCGTTCCTACCGCCATGGTATTTCACAACGGATCGTTTTATGTCGGCAACCTGGATGTATTTCCTATCACCGGAAAATCCAAGATCCTTAGGATTTCAATGGCCGGGGACGTCCAGGTCGCAGATACCGGCTTCTCCACCATCCTCGGCGTTGCCTTTGACCGGAAGGGTGCATTGTACGTATTGGAAAATACCACCGGCGCAGGCAATCAATTCCCAACGCCCGGCACCGGCGACATCGTCCGGATCGACCCGTCGGGGACAAGGAAGACCATCGTCACCGGCCTCAATTTGCCGACCGCCATGACTTTCGGCCCGGATGAGAAACTATACGTTTCCAATTGGGGATTCGGCAAAGGCCCCGGGGGAGGGGAGATCCTCAAAGTAGACATCACCTGCGGCAATGGCGATCAGCAGATGATATATAAATAGCACTCATTGGTATTGCCGCTCCACCCAGCGCATATGATAACACTGGATGGTAGTCTCGGTATTCTGCTGGAAACTGCGCCAGTCGAATTGGTGGATATCTTCAGGCAGTTCCCTGGAGATATCCACCCAATTTTGCATGGATAAGAATAGACTCCGCCGGTGTTTGGCGCTTGAAAAAGCCAGTTGAAAAATGTGCAGGATATACACCCGCTCCCGGTAATCGCTCACCGCATGCCCATACATGGCGGCATAGCCCGGCTTCCGCAGCATCTTTTGCTGCCAAATGCATAAGTCATGCATCACTTTCCGCTCATAGGCCACCATAATAGAAAATTTAACCCGGTAAAAGGACTTGCCGCTCGTCACAATTCCCTTTTCTCGCCCGGAAATTTGTTGCACCTTAAGACAAGTTCATTTACCACCGGTCGCATGGGAAACTATTTCCTAATAGTTAAAACGCATTTCCCATGCTCCGCAACTACCTGCTCATCACCCTCCGGAATTTCCGCCGCCAGAAAGTCTTCTCGCTCCTGAACATCTTCGGACTCGCCCTCGGCCTCGCGAGCGCCATCCTGATCTTCTTATATGTCAGCGACGAACTGCGCTATGACACCCTACATCCGTTCTACAAGGACACCTACCGGATCGGCTCCGTCTTTACAAACCCCGACGGCCAGCGATTCGAGAATACCGTCTCCCCCGGCCAGTTCATTCGCTACCTCAAAGACAACCGGCCCGAGGTCCTTTACACCTGCCGCATCGACAACATCGGCTACCCCACCTCCCTCAACTATAAACCAACCGATAAGATCGTCCTCACCGAAAAGATCGTCTGGGCCGAACCCGGCTTCGAAAAGATCCTTTTATTCAAATTATTAACAGGCAACAGACAAACCCCGTTCAAAGACTTCAACACTATATTGCTAAGCGAGACCGGCGCGAAAAACCTATTCGGAAAAGCTGACCCCATGGGCAAACTCATCTCCCTGAAACACATTTTTGCCACCCAGGGAAAGGAGATAAACGTTCAGGTCGCCGGCATATACAAAGACTACCCCGCCAATTCCCATTTCAAACCCGATTACATCATCAACATCAACGCCCTCCATAGCATCTATGGCGACCATTACGCAGACTACCTGGAAGGAACTCGCTTTAGCCAGTATACCTCGTTCTTCGAGAACTACGTGGTACTCAGACCCGGCGCGAGCATAAAGCCCATCAACGCGGTGTTAAACACCCTCGCTACCCAAATGCTAAAGGCCAGCGCCGGGGTGGCGCCGGACGGCTCAAAATTCGAAGCGACGTCGATAAAGCTCGCCGACATGCACTTCGACCCGAAGAACCTATGGGAAGACAACTCCAATACCCATGGCGACAGGGTCTACCTGGCCATCTTCGGCATCATCGCCATCATGGTCATGGTCATCGCCTGCATCAACTACACCAACCTCGCCACCGCCCGTTCCTTAAAAAGGGCCAAAGAGGTGGGCCTCCGCAAATCCTTTGGCGGTTCCCGCTTCGAACTGGCCATCCAGTTCTTCCTGGAATCCTTCCTGATGACGCTCTGTGCCCTGGCCATGTCGGTATTGCTCGTATTGCTGTTCCTCCACCCCTTTAACCAGGTCGCGCACAAATCCTTCTCGATGTCTTCACTGGCCGATCCCTATATGCTGACCATCGTCGGCGCGATCGTACTGTTCATGACAGTGGTTGCCGGCTTTTATCCCGCCATCTACCTGTCCGCCTTTCAGCCGGTAAAGGTGCTGAAGGGTCAGCTGGTAAAAGGCAAAGGCGCCGAATTCCTGCGGAAGACCCTCGTCACCATCCAATACAGCGTCTCATTGGGACTGGTCGTCTACACGCTCATCGTCATCCAGCAAATGGATGAGTTACGAACGACAAAACTAAATGAACACGGCAGCCAGCTGCTGGCGATCCGTTTTGGCGGCATCGCGCAACAAGACCATTTCGAGACCTTCAGACGCACCGTGCTGGAAGACCCGCAGATCCCCCACGTGACCATGGGAAACCACCTGCCCCGATTGGATTATTTTGGATTCATCGGCCGCACCTTCAAGTTTCCCTCCCTGGGCAACAAAGACCTGCAATGGAACCAGCTCAGCGTCGACTACGACTTTCCGAAAACCTTTCAACTGCAATTGTTGGCCGGCCGCGATTTCCAATACGGCAACGTCAACGATAGCACGGCCCTTATCCTCAACGAGGCCGCCCTCCACGCCCTGAACAAGCCCCTCGGCGACGTAATGGGCGCCACCGTCAGAGATACAAGGGATACCAACCGGCTCTTCCGGGTAATAGGCGTCGTAAAGGATTTTCCCTTCCGCTCGATGCACCAGCCGATCGAACCGCTGGTCCTCAGCGCCCGACCCGACCCTATCGACAAGATCGCCTACATCAAGCTGCCTCCCGGCTCCTTCCAGGAAAAAATAGCCGCCATCGAAAAGAAATGGAAAGCCGCCTTCCCCGGCGCAGGATTCGACCATTGGTTCGTCAGCGACGAATTCAACCGCATGTACCAGGTAGAACGAACGATATCGTCACTCGCAAAGATCTTCGCCGTTCTTGCCATCCTCATCACCGTCCTGGGCGTGTTGAGCCTCGCTTCTTACACAGCGGAACAACGCACAAAGGAGATCGGCATCCGCAAAGTGCTCGGCGCCGGCGATAAACAGGTGATCGCGCTGTTTGTCGCAATATTTGTAAAGATATTCGTCGTAGCCAGCCTCATCGCCATTCCGGTCTCCTGGTATTTCGCAGAGAAATGGCTGCAGGGTTTCGTGTACCGCGTTACCATCAACCCCATCATCTTCGTCTTTAGCCTGACAGGACTATTGCTCGTCACAGGGCTGACCATCGGCTACGAGATCTGGCGATCGGTACGGGCAAACCCGGTCACGGCACTGCGCACCGAGTGAGTGAGGCCCGGACCGTGCGTAATCAATACAAAAGCTGTCCGCAGCCGGACACCCATCCAAACCCAAACCCAGTCAGGATATTTATTATCAGGTAGTTATCGTTTTGGCACCGTATTTTCACCCCGATACCAAACTCCCCGCTTATGTTCAGGAATTATCTCAAGCTCACCTGGCGGAATTTGAACCGCAATAAGGTCAGCAGCGCCATCAACATCGGCGGCCTCACCATCGGCCTGGCCTGCGTGATCCTCATCGGTCTCTATGTAAAGGATGAGCTTGGGTACGATCGGTTTTTTCCCGACGCGGCTCGCATCTATCGGGTAAATACCCACGAGAAGATAGGCGGCAACGAATTTACCGCCGGCCATACTCCCCCGCCCACCGCAAAAGCCCTCGCCGATCAATTCCCGGAAATAGAAAGCTATACCCGCATTTTCCTCCCGGGCGACCAGCTCGTCCGCTACTCGATCAACAAGGAGAACCATTCCATCACCGACAAACACCTGCTGGCCGTCGACTCCAATTTTCTTTCCTTCTTCGGTTACCCCGTCCTTCAAGGCGATCGCAATACCTGCCTCAACGGCCCCAACTCCATCGTCCTCACCCAGCAAGCCGCACAGCGTTATTTCGGCAACGAGTCTCCCCTCGGCAAGAATCTTGAGCTCGACGGATACAGTACCCCCTTTGTCGTCACCGCCCTGCTAAAAGATATCCCAACCCAGTCCTCCCTGCAATTCGAAGCCCTGCTGCCCGTCCAGGCCATGCCCGCCGTAAAGCGTTTCAGCTGGAGCTGGGTCTGGCTCCAGATGGGCTCGTATGTCAAATTGAAACCGGGCCTCGCCGATGCCCCCGCCGTTATCCGCCGCATAGAAGCCGGCGTACCGGCAATGATCAAAGTACAAGCCGCAAGCGCCTTCAGCCGCATCGGCCAACCGATCGACGAGTTCCTCCGCAAAGGCAATCAATACGATGTCAAATTACAACCCCTTACGGCCGTCCACCTCCACTCCGCAAATATCGGCAGCCGCTTTTTAGTACAGGGAGACATCAAATACGTCTATATCTTTTCGGCCATCGCCCTGTTCATCGTCCTGCTCGCCTGCGTCAATTTCATGAACCTCGCAACGGCCCAGTCGGCCCGGCGCGCCCGCGAGGTGGGCATCCGCAAGGTCCTGGGCTCCGAGCGAAACCAGCTGATGCTCCAATTTCTCGGCGAAGCATTCTTTTACACCCTCATCGCGGCACTGATCGCCGTCGCCCTGGCCAGTCTCGCGCTTCCCGCTTTCAATAACCTTTCGGGCAAATCTCTCAACCTGTCCGCCTTCTTCGACCTCTCCGGTATCGTCGGTATCCTCATATTAGTGCTGCTAACCGCGGCGCTTGCAGGCAGTTATCCTGCCATCTACCTCACCTCCTTCAGCCCCGCGACGGTAATGAAAGGCCGGCCCGGCGGAAAGGACGCGGCCGGTGGCTTCTTTACCCGGAATACCCTCGTCGTGTTCCAGTTCACCGTATCCATGGTGCTCATCAACTGCACCGTCATTGTCTATAAACAGATGCGCTTCGAGCAATCCAAAGACCTCGGCTTCGACAAGGGAAACCTGGTTGTCCTGTCCGGCGCGGAAAAGCTCGGCAGCAGGGAAGAGTCGTTCCGGCAGGAGTTGCTCCGCCTTCCAGAGATCGCAGGCGCTACCATCAGCACCGGCCTTCCCGCGATGAGCAGTTTCTTCCAGGATACCTATGTACCGCAGGAGGCGGCAAAGACGACCACCGGCGGCGACCGCCGGGAAGATCTCATCTCCTTTATCGTCGACGACGATTTCGTCCCGACCATGAAGATGGATCTGGCCGCAGGCCGCAATTTCTCGAAAAGCTATTCCGATTCGCCATCCGTCATCCTCAACAACGCCGCAGCGACCCTCATGGGCTGGAAAGACCCCATCGGCAAACACATCATCTATCCCGGCGGCGACAACACCCGCTTCACCGTCATCGGCGTGGTAAAGGATTTCCATTTCGAATCATTGCGCAATCCCATCGGCCCCTTTGCCCTGTTCTACACAACGTCGAAAACCTACTCCCTGAAACAATCCTACCTGGCCGTCCGGATCAAACCTGGCGACCCCGCCAAAGCCATCGCCGCCATTCGGGGAATATGGAAAGGATTCACACCCGATAACCCCTTTGAATATTCGTTCCTCGATGCGGAATACGATTCGCTATACAAAGCCGACGCAACCATCGGAAAAGTATTCGGCGCGTTTACGACGTTCTCCCTCGTAGTGGCTTGCCTCGGACTCCTGGGCCTGGCCCTGTATACTGCCGAACGCCGCACCAAAGAGATCGGCATCCGCAAAGTCCTCGGGGCCTCTGTCCCACACGTCGTCGCCATGCTTTCAACCGAATTCCTGAAGCTCGTCGGCCTGGCCGCCTTAATTGCCATCCCGATCGCCTGGTACGCCATGTACACCTGGTTACAGGACTTCGCCTACCAGACAACCCTCGATTGGTGGATATTCGGCCTCACCGCCGCCATGACAACCTTCGTCGCCCTGGCAACGGTAAGCTTCCAATCCGTCAAGGCCGGGCTCGCAAACCCCATCAACAGCCTCCGAACCGAGTAAAACAGAAGCGGGAAAAAAATGCGGGCGGCCCTGTAACCTCCCGGCAAACGATGGCGTCCCACCCCAAACCTTTCGTATGCTCATCAACTTCTGGCGCGTCGCCCTCCGGCAACTGGGAAAACAAAAGTTCTACTCCGCCGTGAAAATAGGTGGCTTCGCCCTCGGCATCGCCGCCTGTCTGCTCATCGGCCTGTACATCCAAAGCCAATTAAGCTACGATCGGGATTTCCCCGGGGCCGATCGTCTTTACCGCCTGACGGGATACTTGCCGCAGGATGGACGGGTTCGCAAGGCCGCCGGCGGCTGGTCGGCGCTCTTCGCTCAGGCGATGAAGAGCGAATTCCCCGAAGTGCAACGCACCGCCCGCCTGATGCCCAGCACCCTGTTCGCCGGCGCCGGCAGCAACCAGCTGCGGCCCATCGAAAGCAGCCAGGACAGCTATGAAGAAGGATTCACCTACGCCGATTCCAGCCTCCCCGACCTGTTCCAATTCCAAATGGTCGTCGGCGACCGGACCACGGCATTGAGCCGGCCCCGGACGCTCATCCTCTCGAAAAGAAAGGCGGAGAAATTCTATCCCGGCCAGAACCCGGTGGGCCGCCAGGTCATCCTCAACGACGACAAGGACCATCCCTGGACCATCGGCGGGGTGATGCAGGACCCGCCCGAACATTCCCATCTGCAGTTCGACTACTATCTTTCCCTGACCGGGCACGAACTCTGGAAGGGGGAACAGCAATCCTGGTCGGCCGGCAACTATGTCGTCTATGCGCTGCTGCGCCCGGATGCCGACGCGAAAAGGCTGGCCGGCAACATCACGCAGATCACCAAAAAGTACTGGATCCCCGAGCTCGAGCGCAATGGAGCACCCAATGCCGGCCAGGTGCTCGGCAAGCTGCGCTTTACCCTCCAACCGGTATCGGACATCCACGGGACGGCGGACATGGAAGACTTCGCAACCCATGTCGATCGGAAATATCTCTGGCTCTTCGGCGCGATAGGCATATTCGTCTTACTGTTGGCGAGCATTAATTTTATCAACCTGTCGACCGCCCGCAGCGCCAACCGCGCAAAGGAAGTAGGTGTGCGAAAAGTAGTAGGCTCCGATCGCCAGGGACTCATCCGGCAATTCCTGCTGGAATCGATGGTCACCAGCGGTTTCTCATTCCTGTTGGCCATCGGTCTCGCCGCCTTGCTGCTGCCGTTCTTCAATCTGCTGGCGGGAACCTCCATGCATTTCCCATGGACCGCGGGGTGGCTCGCTCCCGGCGTCATTGCAGCGTCGGCGGTCATCGGATTCATCGCCGGTCTGTATCCCGCTTTTTACCTGTCGGCATTCCGGCCGGTACAGGTGCTGAAAGGCAATATCAGCCGCGGCAGCCGTCATTCAGGTCTTCGCAGTGGACTGGTGGTGTTCCAGTTCACGACCTCGGTCGTACTCATCATCGCCACCATCGTCGTCTATGGCCAGATGCGTTTTATTCTCAATAGTAACATGGGTCTTTCCAGCACAGTGGGATCCGAAGCTTGGAATTCACGTGACTTGAAGTCGCGGC